>Ga0268255_10000022_pt1 | contig 160934 bp, 144 predicted proteins | sample AgamicOrMarz_FD_200256 | JGI IMG/M metagenome (GOLD analysis project Ga0268255, IMG submission 200256) | Agave microbial communities from Guanajuato, Mexico - Or.Ma.rz (v2) (version 3) | ecosystem: Host-associated > Plants > Phyllosphere > Phylloplane/Leaf | place: Guanajuato, Mexico...
GAACTCTTCTTTCAGGCTCATGGTATCTCTCGTGTCCCAGGGCATGATGGCTTTCCGGCGAAGTTAGCTCGCCAAAAGTGTCCACCATGTCCCCGCACACCCGTCAACCATGTGTCCGGTCCGTACAGCAAACGCCCCAAAAGTAACCAAAAGGTCTATGCCCCACCACTGGGCACCTCGCTTACGCTCGGTGTTCCCTCACTCCGGCATTGCTCCGTGGGCCCGCCGCGAAGGACCATCCATGGTCCAGCGCGGCTAACCCGGCATCCATGCCGGGTTGCCCACTGCGCAATGCCTGCGTTCGGCCCTTGTGGTTGATGGGGCGTCCAAGATCAAAATCAAAAGCAAAAGCAGGGCGGCCTGGCAGCCGACCTGACTTTTCCGGCTGTGCCTGGACAAACTGTGGGAGCGGGCTTGCTCGCGAAGACGGCCTGACAGCTGACCTAACTCTCCAGCTGTACTGCAATTCAATTGTGGGAGCGAGCCTGCTCGCGATAGCGGCCGGTCAGCCAGCATTGCTGTGACTGATGCACTGTAATCGCGAGCTGGCTCGCTCCCACGGGGTTCAGTGGATGGCTTCCGCCCGGCGGTTACAGATCCGCTTCCTTCACCACCCGCACTTTCTCGGCATCCAGTGCATAGGCGGCGCTTGCCAGGTCGTTGTCGACCTTTTCGATTTTCAGCGTGCCGACGACCCACAGCGGGGTGTAGATGTCGTCGAGTTTCAGGCCCTTGGGGTAGCGCACCAGCACCAGTTGGTTAGGGGGCGGTGGCGGGACGTGGATGCAGGCGCCGGGGTATGGCACCAGGAAGAACAGCGTGCTGCGGCCCTTGGCGTCGGTTTCCAGGGGCACCGGGTAGCCGCCGATGCGGATGTGCTTGTCGTTCATCGACGCCACGGTCTTGGTCGAGTACATCACCGCCGGCAAGCCTTTGCTCTGCTTCAGGCCACCTTTCTCGGTGAAGGTGCCGTTGGCCTCGGGGGAGTTGTGGTCGATCTCCGGCATGGCTTCGAGGGCTTTCTGGTCCGACTTGGGCATCAGTTCGAGCCAATCGGTTTCCGGCAGTTCGGCGGCATGGACCAGGCCACCGCTCAACAGAAGAAGGGTCAACACTAGACGGCGCATGAAAGGGCTCGGCAATGAGTGAGGAATGAAACGCCGGGCATTCTAGCCCCCTGCACGCGCCACGAGCAGGGGGCTTTGTCGCATTTTGAATCAGTTTCTTTTGATCAGGCCGTAGATCACCAGCAACACGATCGCGCCCACCAGCGCACCGATGAAGCCTGCGCCTTGCCCGGCCTGGTAGATACCCAGCGCCTGGCCGCCGTAGGTGGCTGCCAGCGAACCGCCGATACCCAGCAGAATGGTCATGATCCAACCCATGCTGTCATCGCCCGGTTTAAGGAAGCGCGCCAGCAGGCCGACGATCAGGCCGATGAAGATGGTTCCAATGATTCCCATGGCAAATCCCCGTTCGATTGAGAAGCTTATGCCAAAGCCTAGTCGGGCTTTGGCACCTTGCCATGAGAGAATCGGGCCGACGAATGGTTCCAACAATGTTTCAGATTATTGCTCGGCGATCAGCGCTTCGACCTTGATGATCTGCTGGGCCAGGGTCGCCCGGTCAGCGCAGCGCAGGTTGGCGTGACCGACCTTGCGTCCGGCCTTGAACGCCTTGCCGTAGTGGTGCAGATGGCAGTCGGCGATGGCCAGGACTTTCTCGGTGTCCGGCACTTTGCCGATGAAGTTGAGCATCGCGCTTTCACCGACCTTGGCAGTCGAACCCAGCGGCAGCCCGGCCACCGCCCGCAGGTGGTTTTCGAACTGGCTGCATTCGGCGCCTTCGGTGGTCCAGTGCCCGGAGTTGTGCACCCGAGGTGCGATCTCGTTGGCCTTGAGGCCGCCGTCCACTTCAAAGAATTCGAAAGCCATCACGCCGACATAGTCGAGCTGCTTGAGCACCCGGCTGGAATAGTCTTCGGCCAGTGCCTGCAACGGGTGGTCGGTGCTGGCGACGGACAGTTTGAGAATGCCGTCCTTGTGGGTGTTGTGCACCAGCGGGTAGAAGCGGATTTCACCGTCGCGGGCGCGCACGGCGATCAGCGAGACTTCCCCGGTGAACGGCACGAAGCCTTCCAGCAGGCAGCCCACGCTGCCCAGTTCGGCGAAAGTGCCGACCACATCTTCGGCGGTGCGCAGGACCTTCTGGCCCTTGCCGTCATAACCCAGGGTGCGGGTCTTGAGCACGGCCGGCAGGCCGATGGCGGCCACGGCGGCGTCCAGGTCGGCCTGGGACTGGATGTCGGCGAAGGCCGGGGTCGGGATGCCCAGGTCCTTGAACATGTTCTTCTCGAACCAGCGGTCACGGGCGATGCGCAAGGCTTCGGCGCTGGGGTAGACCGGGACGAACTGCGACAGGAAGGCCACGGTTTCGGCCGGGACGCTTTCGAACTCGAAGGTCACCAGATCGACTTCATCGGCCAACTGGCGCAGGTGATCCTGATCGCCGTAGTCGGCCCGCAGGTGTTCACCCAGCGCGGCGGCACAGGCGTCCGGCGCCGGGTCCAGGAAAGCGAAGTTCATCCCCAGCGGCGTACCCGCCAGGGCCAACATGCGACCCAACTGGCCGCCACCGATTACACCGATCTTCATTCGTCAACAACCTCAGGCAATGCGTGGGTCTGGATTGTCCAGGACGCTGTCTGTCTGCTCAGCGCGGAATTTTTTCAGCACGGTATGAAATTGCGGGTGCTTGGCGCCCAGGATGCTCGCCGACAGCAGGGCCGCGTTGATCGCGCCGGCCTTGCCGATGGCCAGGGTCGCGACCGGGATGCCGGCCGGCATCTGCACGATCGACAGCAGCGAATCGACGCCCGAGAGCATCGAAGACTGCACCGGCACGCCCAGCACCGGCAGGTGGGTCTTGGCCGCACACATGCCTGGCAAGTGGGCCGCGCCACCGGCACCGGCGATGATCACCTCGATCCCGCGAGCCTCGGCCTCTTCGGCGTACTGGAACAGCAGATCCGGGGTGCGGTGGGCGGAAACCACTTTCACCTCGTACGGAATGCCGAGCTTTTCCAGCATATCGGCGGTGTGGCTAAGGGTGGACCAGTCGGACTTGGAGCCCATGATCACGCCAACCAATGCACTCATCAACGTGCCTCTTCTCTCTGGGCGCCCGCAGGCGCGTCAAAAAACAACAAGCCACGCGGGAAACCGGCGTGGCTTGTTGTACGAAAAATGGTCGGGCGAACCGACCGAAGGCCGGGCAGTATACCGAAAACGGTGCGTTAAACGCACTTTCACCGACCATCTGTCGTTTGCAGGAAAGTGGCGGCTTTATTGACTCGCAGGTCAGCGAAGAGCCGGCACCCAAAGCCCTTCAACCCTGCATAAACGCGCGGTGTAATTCCTCCACGGTCTGGAAGTGATACGCCGGGCTTTCGGCACTGAGTTCTTCATGGCTGCCGAACCCATATCCCACTGCCACCGCGTCCAGCCCATTGCTGCGGGCGCCGATCAGGTCATGTTTGCGGTCGCCGATCATCAGCGTGTCGCTCGGGTCGAGGCCTTCCTCGGCCAGCAGGTGGGCGATCAGTTCGACTTTGTGGGTGCGGGTGCCGTCCAGTTCGCTGCCGTAGATCACCTTGAAGTGCCGGGCGAAGTCGAAGTGGCGGGCGATTTCCCGGGCGAAGACCCAGGGCTTGGACGTCGCGATGTACAGCTGCCGGCCCTGGCCGCCCAGGGTTTCCAGCAACGGCAACACACCTTCGTAGACACGGTTTTCATACAGCCCGGTGACCTTGAAGCGTTCGCGGTAGAAATTCACCGCTTCCCAGGCTTTCGCTTCGTCGAAATCGTAGAACTGCATGAACGCCTGCAACAGCGGCGGGCCGATGAAGTGTTCGAGGCGGGTCAGGTCGGGCTCGTCGATGCCCAGTTTGCCCAGGGCGAACTGGATCGAACGGGTGATGCCCTCGCGGGGGTCGGTGAGGGTGCCGTCGAGGTCGAAGAGTAGGGTTTGGTGGTGCATGCGGGCTCCAGAATATTTGACGGACTCAGATGCTTTTGTGGCGAGGGGATTCATCCCCGTTGGGCTGCGCAGCAGCCCCCTGAGGTGTGTCAGGTTGGATAGTTTTCAGCCTGATCAGGGCTGCTGCGCACCCCAGCGGGGATGAATCCCCTCGCCACAGGGTCCCGGGCAGGTCGGTCAGGATTGTGGCTGGTCGTAACCTTCCGCCAGGTGCAGATCCTTGAGCTTCACGTAGTTCGCCGCGCTGTAGGTGAAAAACGCCCGTTCTTTGTCAGTCAGTGGCCGGGCCTGTTTGACCGGGCTGCCGACGTACAGGAAACCGCTTTCCAGGCGTTTGCCCGGCGGTACCAGGCTGCCGGCGCCGATGATTACGTCGTCCTCGACCACCGCACCGTCCATGACGATGCTGCCCATGCCGATCAACACCCGGCTGCCCACCGAGCAGCCATGCAGCATGACCTTGTGGGCAATGGTCACGTCGTCGCCGATCAGCAACGGGAAGCCGTCGGGGTTGAAGGGACCTGCATGGGTGATGTGCAGCACGCAGCCGTCCTGCACGCTGGTGCGGGCGCCGATGCGGATGCGGTGCATGTCGCCGCGAATGACCGTCAGCGGCCAGACGGAGCTGTCTTCGCCGATTTCGACGTCGCCGATCACCACCGCGGTGCTGTCGACAAAAGCGCCCCGGGCAAGCTGCGGGCTGTGATTCTGGTACGTGCGAAGGGTCACGATAGGCTCTCTCTCTGCTACTGATAGGCGCTGCTAGCTGCGGTGGACGTCGATTGTAATTACTATGGCTGCAAGTTTCTTCCAGCCAAGGTGCCAACCGTGAGCGTGAACAATCCTCTTTTGCAGCCCTACGACCTGCCGCCATTCTCGGCGATCCGTGCCGAGCATGTGCAACCGGCCATCGAACAGATCCTGGCTGACAACCGCGCCGCCATCGCTGAAATCCTCAAGACCCAAGGCCAGCAGCCGACCTGGGCCGGCCTGGTGCTGGCGATGGACGAACTCAATGATCGCCTGGGCGCGGCCTGGAGCCCGGTCAGCCACCTGAATGCCGTGCGCAACAGCCCGGAACTGCGCGAAGCCTACGAGGCCTGCCTGCCGGCATTGAGCGCCTACTCCACCGAGCTGGGCCAGAACCGCGAGTTGTTCCAGGCCTTCGAAGCCCTGGCCAACAGCCCGGAAGCCGCCGGTTTCGACGTGGCCCAGAAAACCATCCTCGAACATTCCCTGCGGGACTTCCGCCTGTCGGGTATCGACCTGCCGCCCGAACAGCAGAAGCGCTACGCCGAAGTACAGAGCAAGCTGTCCGAGCTGGGCAGCCGCTTCTCCAACCAACTACTGGACGCGACCCAGGCCTGGACCAAGCAGGTCACTGATGAAGCCGCCCTCGCCGGCCTGACCGACTCGGCCAAGGCGCAAATGGCCGCGGCCGCCCAGGCCAAGGGCCTGGACGGCTGGCTGATCAATCTGGAATTCCCTAGCTATTACGCAGTAATGACCTACGCCGAAGACCGCGCCCTGCGCGAAGAAGTCTACGCCGCCTACTGCACCCGGGCCTCGGACCAGGGCCCGAACGCCGGCCAGAACGACAACGGCCCGGTGATGGAGCAGATTCTCGACCTGCGCCAGGAACTGGCCCAGTTGCTGGGCTTCGCCAACTTCGCAGAACTGAGCCTGGCGACCAAGATGGCCGAATCCAGCGATCAGGTCCTGAGCTTCCTGCGCGACCTGGCCAAGCGCAGCAAACCGTTCGCCGCCCAGGACCTGGAGCAGCTCAAAGCCTTCGCCGCCGAACAGGGCTGCCCCGACCTGCAAAGCTGGGACAGCGGTTTCTACGGCGAAAAACTGCGCCAGCAACGCTACAGCGTCGCCCAGGAAGCCCTGCGCGCCTACTTCCCGATCGACAAAGTGCTGGGCGGCCTGTTTGCCATCGTGCAACGCCTGTACGGCATCGAGATCGCCGAGCTGAAGGGCTTCGACAGCTGGCATCCGGACGTGCGGCTGTTCGAGATCAAGGAGAACGGCCAGCACGTCGGCCGCTTCTTCTTCGACCTCTACGCCCGCGCCAACAAGCGCGGCGGGGCCTGGATGGACGGCGCCCGCGACCGTCGGCGCACCATCGATGGCGTGCTGCAAAGCCCGGTCGCCAACCTGGTGTGCAACTTCACCCCGGCTGACAGCGGCAAGCCGGCGCTGTTGACCCACGACGAAGTCACCACCCTGTTCCACGAATTCGGCCATGGCCTGCACCACCTGCTGACCCGCGTCGAACACGCCGGCGTGTCCGGCATCAACGGTGTGGCCTGGGATGCGGTGGAGCTGCCGAGCCAGTTCATGGAGAACTGGTGCTGGGAACCGGAAGGCCTGGCGCTGATTTCCGGTCACTACGAAACCGGCGAGCCACTGCCCCAGGACCTGCTGGAAAAAATGCTCGCGGCGAAGAACTTCCAGTCCGGCCTGATGATGGTCCGCCAGTTGGAATTCTCGCTGTTCGACTTCGAGCTGCACGCCACCCACGGCGACGGCCGCAGCGTGGCGCAAGTGCTCGAAGGCGTGCGCGACGAAGTTTCGGTGATGCGTCCGCCGGCCTATAACCGCTTCCCCAACAGCTTCGCCCACATCTTCGCCGGCGGTTATGCGGCGGGCTACTACAGCTACAAATGGGCCGAAGTGCTGTCGGCTGACGCGTTCTCCAAGTTCGAGGAAGAAGGCGTGCTCAACGCCGACACCGGCCGCGCTTTCCGCGAGGCGATCCTGGCCCGTGGCGGTTCTCAGGAGCCGATGGTGCTGTTCGTCGACTTCCGTGGCCGCGAGCCATCAATTGACGCACTCTTGCGCCACAGCGGCCTGAGCGAGGACGCGGCAGCATGAGTGAGGGGCCTGTGATTACCAAGAAACGCTTCATCGCCGGGGCGGTCTGCCCGGCGTGCAGTGAGCCGGACAAGTTGATGATGTGGAACGAAGACGGCGTGCCGCACCGCGAGTGCGTGGCCTGCGGCTACTCCGACACGCTCAACGAGCAAGGCCTGTCGGTGCCCAAGGAATTGGGTACCCGGGTCAACACCGCGGCGCTGAAAGTGCCAGACGCCAAGGTCCAGGCGGTGCAGTTTTTTCCCAACCCCAAGTTGAAGAAAAAACCTGAGTGAATATCGAATGCACTGCTGAACCCGTGGCGAGGGAGCTTGCTCCCGCTGGGCTGCGAAGCAGCCCCTGGTTTTTTTGCGGTTGCTGCGCAACCGAGCGGGAGCAAGCTCCCTCGCCACGGTGGTTTCATCTGCCTTAAGTGAGCAGTCTTAGGCCGAATAATCCGGTATCAGCTTCCGGGCCGCCTGGCCCGGGGGCGATACATAGTTACCGCAAGCGCTCTCCCCTTCCTTTGCAGACTGTCCGGCACGTCCAGACTGACAGGAAGGCTTTTGATGCCCGCCAGAAAAAATCCACTGTTGCAGGCCTATGACCTGCCCCCGTTCGCCCAGATCCAAGCCTGGCATTTCTCGCGGGCCCTCGACCGCATCATCAGCGAAAGCCGCGCCAAAGTGGCCGACATCATCAAGACCCAGACGCCCTTCCCCACCTGGGACGATCTGGTGCTGGCGATGGATGAAATTCACACCCGCCTGGAAAGCTACGGTTACCTGCTGCACCTGCTGACCACGACCAAAACCGGGGCTGATTGGGCGCAAGCGTCGCTCGATTGCAGCGAACGGTTGCATGACTTCCAGGTTTCGCTGAAACAACACCCCGCCTTGTTCCAGCTCTACCAGCGCTTGGCCGACAGCCAGATCGCCAGACATTTCTCACCGGCTCGCCAACGGGTGCTGAAGAAAATCCTCCGGCAATTTCGCCAGCACGGCTCGGCGCACACTGCGCCGGCAGACGTGAGCGTGTTGCAACTGCGCATCCAGGAAATGCAGAGCCTGTTCCTGGAAAACCTGCAAATGGCCCACAAGGCCTGGAGCAAAGGCTTTGACGATGAAGCGCGCCTGAGTGGCCTGCCGGCGCGGTTCAAGCAACAGCTGGCCCAGCAGGCGCGGGAGGCCGGACGCAGCGGATGGCTGCTCAAGCTCAATGATGAAGCGTTTGGGATCGTCACGCTCTATGCGAACGACCGGACCCTGCGCCAGGAAATCCACGAGGCCTACAGCACCCGTGCCTCGGACCAGGGGCCTCAGGCGGGCCAGTTTGACAATGGCGACATCCTCCGGCAATTGCTGGATGACCGGCACCAGTACGCCACCTCACTGGGGTACGAGCATTTCGCCCAGATGGCGCTCGAACCCGAACAGGCCGAATCCGCCGAACAGGTGCTGGCATTCTTGCGGGCCCAGTTCAGTCGTCAGCAACACGTTTTCGACGAGGATGCCCGCCAACTCAAGTCATTCGCCGCGCAGCAAGGCATCAGCGCGCTGCAACCCTGGGACTATCCGTACCTGACCAATCGACTTCGCAAGCAGGCAGCCGGCGCTTCCAAGGAAGCCTTGAGCGTCTGGTTTGCCTTGGAAAGCACTTTTTCGCAGATGTTGGACCTGGCGACGCAGCTGTTCGGCGTGAATTTCACCGAGCGCCAGGACGTGGCGACCTGGCACCCGGACGTGCGTCTTTTCGAAGTCAGCGAATGGGGGGCGGTGATCGGTTACCTGTATTTCGACCCGCTCGCGGACCCGACGCGGGACGGTTACCCGAATGCCACCACCCTGCGAAATCGCTGCATCACGGCCGAGGGCCGGCCCCGGCTGCCCATCGCCGTGCTGCATGGCTGGCTGCCACGAAATTCGGGGCCCGAGCCGGTGTTGCTCGACCATCTGCAGTTGCGAATTCTCTTTCACGAATTCGGCCATTGCTTGCAGCACCTCTTGACCCGGGCTGAGTATCGCGACGTTTCGGGCATCACCGATCTGTCCCGCGACACCTCAGAGTTCGCCGGGATGCTGTTCGAGCAATGGTGCTTTTCCCGGCAATGCCTGGTGCGGATCGGCAGGCACTACCAGACCGGAGCAAACCTGCCGGACGCAGTGGCCGGGCAACTGTTGACCTTCGCCAACACCCAGGCCAGTTGGGAGACCGCCGTGCTGTTGCGCAACGCGCTATTCGATATGGAGTTGCACCGCACCCATGGCGACGGGCGAACCGTGCAGCAGGTATTCGACCAAGCCTGCGCCGAAGTCAGCCATCTACCCGTGACCGCGAACGAACGCTGGCCCAATGGCCTGGACTACATGGTGACCGGCTACGGCGCGCGGATCTACGCCTATGCCTGGTCGCAGGATCTGGCTACCTGCGTGTTCCAACGATTCAAGCGCGACGGCCTGTTCAACCCGGCCACCGGCCGTGCGCTGCGCGAAGCGATTTTCGCAGCGGGGGACTCGCGGCCGCTGTCCGAATCCATCGCGATCTTTTTAGACGCGCCGCCGATCAGCGCTGTGGCAGGGCAGCCTGCGGATCGAGGCGAGGAATCGTCGCGGTCGAATTGACCCAGCTTTTCAGGGAGCACAGGGCAAACACACTGGTGCTGCAATCGCCATTCGCCAGCGCCGTGCGGAGTTTGTCGACATCGGCCTGCATCACGTAGCGAACCCCGTCCTTGAAGTGATGGCTGTCGCCGAAGCCACCTTCGGTCATTTCGTTCAAGGCGTCTTCCTTGCTCCAGCCCTGGACCACCACACGGTACATGGCGGCCACCAGCCCGGTGCGGTCGGAACCGTGCTTGCAATGCATCAGCACCGGCCCCTTGGCTTCGGCCTCCTGGACGGCGCGCAAGGCCCGCAGGATGTCGCTGTCGTCGACGTGATTGGTGCGGTAAGGCAATTGCACCCGCTCCACGCCAGGGGTGGACAGCCAGCGTGCGTCCGACTCCGGCAGGAAGGTGATGACCGTGCCGATCTTGAGTTTCATCAGCAACGGCAAGGCCCCGCCATCCGGCAAGGAGCTGCGGTAGAGCGTGGGCGACATCTGGTAAAGGTTGTAGTCCTTTTCCACAGGCTGGGCCCATTCCGGCGGCCGGGTCTCAGTGGCCTCGGCCGCCTGGGCCGGGGTTTGGGCAACTGCGGCGAACAGGGCGAGGCACAGCAGTGAACGAAAACAGAGCTTAAGCATGTACGGACGGCCGCAAACCAGGGAATTAGAGGCGGGCAGTTTCGATTCGACCCGGTTAAAAACCCGTAACAAGGACGTCAAAGCGTTGTGAATTGGCTACGGTTTCATCTTGGCGCGGGATCGGCCTGCTCAACGGCACTGGCCTGGGTGGCGGGCACGCGATACTGTATGCGCATACAGCCTTTCGGAGTATCCCCATGTCGGCCCCTCTTCCGCCACGCGGCCGTGGCACCGCTGCCAACCCGCACAATCGCTTCGCCCCGAGTCGCTCGGTGGTCGAGGATGACGGCTGGTACCAGGAAGTACCGCCGACCCAGGGCACCGAAGTGCGCATCGAAACGGCCAAGACCATCATTACCCGCAACACCTCGCCGGACATTCCGTTCGATCGCTCGATCAACCCCTATCGCGGCTGCGAACACGGCTGCATCTACTGCTTTGCGCGGCCCAGCCATGCGTACTGGGACCTGTCGCCAGGGCTGGATTTCGAAACCAAGCTGATCGCCAAGACCAACGCCGCCGATGTGCTGGAAGAGCAGCTGTCCAAACGCGGCTACCAGTGCGCGCCGATCAACCTGGGTTCCAACACCGATCCTTATCAGCCCATCGAACGGGAACAGCGGATCACCCGGCGGATCCTCGAAGTGCTGCTGCGCTACCGGCATCCGGTGACTATCGTGACCAAGGGCTCGCTGATCCTGCGGGACCTGGACCTGCTGGCCGAGATGGCGCAACAGCGCCTGGTGGCGGTGATGATCAGCCTCACCACCCTGGACGATGAACTCAAGCGTATCCTCGAACCGCGGGCGGCGGCGCCCAAGGCGCGGTTGCGGGCGATCAAGGTCATGCACGAGGCGGGGATTCCGGTGGGGGTGCTGTGCGCACCGATGATCCCGATGATCAACGACAGCGAGATCGAAAGCCTGCTGGCCGAAGCCCACGCCGCCGGGGCGCAAAGCGCGGCTTACATCATGTTGCGCCTGCCGTTGGAAGTGGCGCCGCTGTTCGAGGAGTGGTTGCAGGCGCATTACCCGCAGCGCGCCGCCCATGTGCTGAGCCTGGTGCGCCAGAGCCGTGGCGGCGAGCTGTACGACAGCCAGTTCGGCAAGCGCATGCGCGGCGAAGGGGTGTTCGCCGACCTGCTGGCCCAGCGCTTCGCCAAGGCGATCAAGCGCCTGGGACTCAATCGTCGCGAAGGCTACAACCTCGATTGCGAGGCCTTTTGTCCGCCGGGTCGACAGATGTCTTTGATTTAAATACGGTTGCCCGTAAATTGGACACTGGTAACACAGGCAGCCCACGCTTTCAGGACAATACGACCATACGTCGTAATCCACGTCCTAGAGCCTTCGATTCAGTTTGAGTTAAGTTTCGGCCGCTACCTTGTTCATCGAGTGACTGACAGGTCGGGATCACCACCTGGACGTTTTTTAACCAGCCACTGGCATCGAGGATGAATCATGAGTGACAAGGATAAACAGCCGTTGGCTGCGTCGGCTTCAGCCCAACCCCAGGCGGAGACCGCCGATGCAGCGCTGCAGCATATTGTTGACGGCTTTTTGCATTTCCATCACGAGGTCTTCCCCCAGCAGGAAGAGCTCTTCAAGAAACTCGCCACCGCCCAGGCTCCCCGGGCGATGTTCATCACCTGTGCCGACTCGCGCATCGTGCCCGAGTTGATCACCCACAGCTCCCCTGGCGATCTGTTCGTGACCCGTAACGTGGGCAACGTCGTTCCGCCCTACGGGCAAATGAACGGCGGCGTTTCCACCGCCATCGAGTACGCGGTACTGGCCCTCGGCGTGCAGCACATCATCGTCTGCGGCCATTCCGATTGCGGCGCCATGCGCGCGGTACTCAACCCCGACACCCTGGAAAAAATGCCCACGGTCAAAGCCTGGTTGCGCCACGCTGAAGTGGCCAAGACCATGGTTCATGACAACTGCCCGTGCGGCGACGAAAAACAGACCATGCCCATCCTCACTGAAGAGAACGTGATCGCGCAGTTGCAACATCTGCGAACGCACCCTTCGGTGGCCTCGCGCATGGCCAGCGGTCAGTTGTTCATCCACGGTTGGGTGTACAACATCGAGACCAGCGAGATCAAAGCCTACGACGCGGACCAGGGCCGTTTCCTGCCGCTCGATGGCAGCCATCCGATCCCGGTGGCGACGCCCAAAGCGCGCTTCTAACCGCTCCTAAACATCCTTGTATGGTCAAGCCTTACCGCTATTTGCGCGGTAGGGCCTCGCCATGCCTGAAGAAAACTTCGGGAGAGTCGCCATGCGTGCTGCTCAATTAAAAGCTGTCCTGCCACGGGAGCTGTTGGCTTCGGTGGTGGTGTTTCTGGTGGCGTTGCCCTTGTGCATGGGCATTGCCATTGCGTCCGGGCTGCCGCCCGCCAAGGGTTTGATTACCGGGATCGTCGGCGGTCTGATCGTCGGTTTCCTGGCCGGATCCAAGCTGCAAGTCAGCGGCCCGGCCGCGGGCCTGGCAGTGTTGGTGTTCGAACTGGTGCGCCAGCACGGCGTGGCCATGCTCGGGCCGATCCTGCTGCTGGCGGGGCTTCTGCAATTACTGGCCGGGCGTTTTCGCCTGGGCTGCTGGTTCCGGGTGACGGCGCCAGCGGTGGTCTACGGGATGCTGGCGGGTATCGGCGTGCTGATCGTGTTGTCCCAGGTGCATGTGATGCTCGACGCGGCGCCCAAGCCGTCCGGGCTGGATAACCTGACCGCGTTCCCTGGCGCCGTGGCCCAGGCCTTGCCGTCGTTCGGCTGGCAGGCGGGCTTGCTCGGGTTGTCGACGATTGCGGTGATGTGGCTGTGGGAAAAGCTGCGCCCCCACAGCCTGCGCTTCATTCCCGGCGCCTTGCTCGGCGTAGGTTTGGCGACGATCGCCAGCCTGATGCTGGCGTTGCAGGTCAAGCGGGTGGAAGTCCCGGAAAACCTTGCCGAAGCCATCGACTGGCTGCGCCCGGCGGATCTGCTGAACCTGGCCGACCCGAGCGTGCTGATCGCCGCGTTCGCCGTGGCCTTCATCGCCAGCGCCGAAACTTTGCTGTCAGCGGCGGCGGTGGATCGCATGCACAGCGGTGAGCGTGCGGACTTCGACCGGGAGCTGTCGGCCCAAGGCATCGGCAACATGCTCTGCGGCCTGCTCGGCGCCCTGCCGATGACCGGCGTGATCGTGCGCAGCTCGGCCAACGTCCAGGCCGGCGCGACCACGCGGATGTCGACGATTTTCCACGGCCTCTGGTTGCTGCTGTTCGTGCTGTTGCTGTCCAGCGTGCTGCAAAGCATTCCGGTGGCGAGTCTGGCGGGCGTGCTGGTGTACACCGGTTTCAAACTGGTGGACCTCAAGGCCTTCCGCGGCCTGGGCCGTTATGGCCGGATGCCGATGTTCACCTACGCCGCGACGGCCCTGGCGATCATCTTCACCGACCTGCTGACCGGCGTGCTGATCGGTTTCGGCCTGACCCTGGTGAAACTCGCCTGGAAAGCCTCGCGGTTGAAAATCAGCCTGATCGACCTGCCTCAGGAAGGCGAAATGGAATTGCGTCTGGTCGGCGCGGCGACCTTCCTCAAGGTCCCGGCGCTGACCCAGGTGCTGGGCACCATCCCCCCAGGCGCGACAGTGCATGTGCCGCTCAACAACCTGAGCTACATCGACCATTCCTGCCTGGAGCTGCTGGAAGAATGGGGCCGGGCCAATGCCAGCAAGGGTTCGAAACTGCTGATCGAATCCCGCGGGCTTAAGCGGCGGTTGGAGGGAAGGTTGCGGACGAATGTGGGGGTGGGTGCGACTGCCAGTTGATACCGTCAATCCCTATGAGAGTGCAATTCGGCTCACTCAAGGTTGAATCAACTGTGGCGAGGGGATTTATCCCCGTTGGGTTGCGCAGCAACCCCATAGCTGCAAACTCAACTTGCCTGACACTCCGAGCCGGTGGGTTTTGGGGCTGCTTCGCAGCCCAACGGGGATAAATCCCCTCGCCACAGGATTGGTTGGTGCAGCAGCCAGCTGAAGTCCGATAAACCCTGTGGGAGCGAGCTTGCTCGCGATGGCGGTGTGTCAGTCGTCGGCTATGTCGACTGGTTAACCGCTATCGCGAGCAAGCTCGCTCCCACATGGGTGGTGGGGGTTTCAGTTGGGTGATCAAGCCACCGGCTGTTCCAGCTCCAGGCCCACACCCAAGCGGCGGGACATGCAGGGCCAGCGTTTCCAGGCGGCGCCGGTTTCCGGGCTGCTGAGTTTCTCGCGGTAGGTTTCTACCGACTCCAGTGCAAAGGTTTCTTCGTTGAGCATTTCATCGAAGGCGTGGTGCACCACTTCGTCGAGTTGGTTGGCGAATTCCTCACCGATCAGCTGGTGAGCAATCAGGTTGGCGACCGTCATGTCCAAGGGGATCAAGGGCTGGCCGAAATGCTTGATGTACAGGTCGTTGACCTCTTCGACGAACCGATGCGCCAGGTAGGCTTCGTCCAGCAGGCTGTCGAGCCCGACGTGGCCGGCCATGATCGACGGCGGCTGGAGGAAGTATTGCTCGGCGATCTTCAACACCGGCTTGATCTGCGACTCGATCCCCGCTTCCCGGGCGACGTCGTTGGCGGCGTCCAGCAGGTCGGGGACTTCATCGATATAAGCGGCGACGAAACGCGCCAGCACGTCATTGGCGTCGGCCTCGGGTAACTGGATCGCACGGTGCAGGTGTGGCAGTTGGGCCTCCAACTGGCGGGTCAATTGGCCGGTCTCGGCTTCATGTTGTTGGGCTTTTTGGATCTGCTCGCGCAATGCGGCGGTGTTCATGAAGACTCCAGGAAAACTTCAAGGCAATGAAATAGGAAAGACATAACTTAGCTGGCTAATAAACACTCCTAAGACCTATTTTTCATAGCCTCCTCTTCCTTGATACGGGCCAGTTATATCGGTTTGCCATCACTGGTCGCGCATCCTTCTCCATTCGCGGGCTCTGGCGCAAGCCCAATGTGTTTCAAAAACGATTTTCGCCATCGCGTTGCGAGGTTCGAGTCGCTGTCTATACTCGGTCTTGAATGGAGTTAGCTGATGACACCCGATGCATAAGCAGCAAGGCACGGCGGTGGAGTTCGCAGTCTGATGGAGCCGCTCTCCCTTGCCGCAGGCGTTACGCCTACGGGATAACAAGAACGATAAGGGGAACCCGCAATGACGCGACATCCACACGTATGGATGGGCCTCCTGTTGTGGTCGATTTTCAGCCCAGCGCAAGCCGCCTGGACTGTGAATATGGCGCCTGGAGCGACACAGATCAGCCACGCAGTGTTCGACCTGCACATGACCATTTTCTGGATCTGTGTAGTGATCGGCATCATCGTCTTCGGCGCCATGTTCTGGTCGATGATGATGCACCGCCGCTCCACCGGCCAGAATGCGGCGCACTTTCACGAAAACACCCGGGTTGAAATCCTCTGGACCATCGTGCCGTTCCTGATCCTGGTGGCCATGGCGATTCCCGCCACCGCCACGCTGATCAAGATGTACGACCCCAGCGAGTCGGAGATCGATGTCCAGATCACCGGCTACCAGTGGAAGTGGCACTACAAATACCTGGGCCAGGACGTCGAGTTCTTCAGCAACCTGGCCACCCCCGCCGAACAGATCCATAACCAGAGCACCAAGGGCGAGCACTACCTGCTGGAAGTCGACAAGCCGCTGGTGCTGCCGGTCGATGCCAAGGTGCGCTTTCTGGTGACTTCCGCCGACGTGATCCACTCCTGGTGGGTGCCGGCGTTCGCGGTCAAGCGCGATGCGATCCCCGGCTTCGTCAACGAGGCCTGGACCAAGGTCGACAAGCCCGGCATCTATCGCGGCCAGTGCGCCGAACTGTGCGGCAAGGATCACGGCTTCATGCCGATCGTAGTGGAGGTCAAGAGCAAGCCCGACTACGAGAAATGGCTGAGCGAACGCAAGGCCGAAGCCGCGCAGCTCAAAGAGCTGACCAGCAAGGAATGGACCCTCGACGAGCTCAAGGAGCGCGGCGACAAGATCTACCACACCACCTGCGTGGCCTGTCACCAGGCCGAAGGCCAGGGCCTGCCGCCGATGTTCCCGGCGCTCAAGGGCTCGAAGATCGCCACCGGGCCGAAGGCTGATCACTTGAGCATTGTCTTCCACGGCAAACCCGGCACCGCCATGGCCGCGTTCGGCAAGCAGCTGTCGGAAGTCGATATCGCGGCGGTCGTGACCTATGAACGCAACGCCTGGGGCAACAACAAGGGCGACATGGTCACGCCTAAAGAAGTGCTGGAACTCAAACAGGCGGAAAGCAAATGAGCCGGCCTGACGTTTGTTCCCGCAACCGGTCGGGGCTCATTGCCCCGCGCCGTCCAGCCCATTCGTTCGAAGGAGACAGGACATGAGTGCTGTGATCGATGACCACGGTCATGCCGGCGCCGACCACGCCCACGGCCCCGCCAAGGGCCTGATGCGCTGGGTACTGACCACCAACCACAAGGACATCGGCACGCTGTACCTGTGGTTCGCGTTTTCCATGTTCCTGCTGGGCGGCTCGTTCGCCATGGTGATCCGCGCCGAGCTGTTCCAGCCCGGCCTGCAGATCGTGCAGCCGGAATTCTTCAACCAGATGACCACCATGCACGGCCTGGTGATGGTCTTCGGCGCGGTGATGCCGGCGTTCGTCGGTCTCGCCAACTGGATGGTCCCGCTGATGATCGGCGCGCCGGACATGGCCCTGCCGCGCATGAACAACTTCAGCTTCTGGCTGTTGCCGGCGGCCTTCCTGCTGCTGGTGTCCACGCTGTTCACACCGGGCGGCGGGCCGAACTTCGGCTGGACCTTCTATGCGCCGCTGTCCACCACCTACGCGCCGGAAAGCGTGACGTTCTTCATCTTCGCCATCCACCTGATGGGCATCAGCTCGATCATGGGCGCGATCAACGTGATCGCCACCATCCTCAACCTGCGCGCCCCCGGCATGACCCTGATGAAAATGCCGCTGTTCGTCTGGACCTGGCTGATCACCGCGTTCCTGCTGATCGCGGTGATGCCGGTGCTGGCCGGGTGCGTGACGATGATGCTGATGGACATCCACTTCGGCACCAGCTTCTTCAGTGCCGCCGGTGGCGGTGACCCGGTGCTGTTCCAGCACGTGTTCTGGTTCTTCGGCCACCCCGAGGTGTACATCATGATCCTGCCGGCCTTCGGTGCCGTCAGCTCGATCATCCCGGCGTTCTCGCGCAAGCCGCTGTTCGGCTACACCTCGATGGTCTACGCCACGGCGGCCATTGCCTTCCTGTCGTTCATCGTCTGGGCGCACCACATGTTCGTGGTGGGCATTCCGCTGGTGGGCGAGCTGTTCTTCATGTACGCGACCCTGCTGATCGCCGTGCCCACCGGGGTCAAGGTGTTCAACTGGGCCAGCACCATGTGGCAAGGCTCGCTGACCTTCGAGACGCCGATGCTGTTCGCCGTGGCGTTCGTGATCCTGTTCTCCATCGGCGGTTTCTCCGGATTGATGCTCGCCATCGCCCCGGCGGACTTCCAGTACCAGGACACTTACTTCGTGGTCGCGCACTTCCACTACGTGCTGGTGCCCGGGGCGATCTTCGGAATCTTCGCCTCGGCCTACTACTGGCTGCCGAAATGGACCGGCCACATGTACGACGAGACCCTCGGCAAGCTGCACTTCTGGCTGTCGTTCATCGGGATGAACATGGCGTTCTTCCCGATGCACTTCGTCGGTCTTGCCGGCATGCCGCGGCGGATTCCCGACTACAACCTGCAGTTCGCCGACTTCAACATGGTCTCGTCGATTGGCGCGTTCATGTTCGGCACCACGCAGCTCTTCTTCCTGTTCATCGTGATCAAGACCATCCGCGGCGGCCCACCGGCACCGGCCAAGCCGTGGGATGGGGCCGAAGGGCTGGAGTGGAGCGTGCCGTCGCCGGCGCCGTATCACACGTTTACTACGCCGCCGGAAGTGAAATGAGATGGGCCATGTGACCCATGTGAACTTTGTGGGAGCGAGCCTGCTCGCGATGGCGGAGTGTCTGACACACCGCGTCGTTTGCATCGCGAGCAGGCTCGCTCCCACAGGTCCCATAGGTCTCACAGGGTTCGGTGGGGAGGTCGAGGATCATGGCTGATTCAATTTCGCTGAAGAAACTCGTCACCCGCCTGCTGATCGTGGTGGTGGCTATGTTTGTCTTCGGGTTTGCCCTGGTGCCGATCTACGACGTGATGTGCAAGGCGTTCGGCATCAATGGCAAGACCGCCGGGCAGTACGAGGGCGAGCAGACCGTCGATGCGTCGCGCCAGGTGCGGGTGCAGTTTCTGTCGACCAATGCGGTGGACATGCCCTGGGACTTTTTCCCCAAGGGCGACCAGTTGGTGGTCCAGCCGGGGGCGGTGAATGAAATGGTGTTCGTGGCCCACAACCCCACCGACCGGCCCATGAGCGCCCAGGCCGTGCCGAGCATTTCGCCCAGCACCGCGGCGGCGTATTTCCACAAGACCGAATGCTTTTGTTTTACCCAGCAAGTGCTGCAACCCGGCGAACGCATCGAAATGCCCATGCGCTTCATCGTCGACCGGGACATGCCCAAGGAAGTGAAGCACCTGACGCTGTCCTATACGCTGTTCGATATCACCGCTCGTCATCCACCGGTGGCTCTAAACACTGAACGATAGCGTGCCCGATAAGGAGAACAATAAATGGCAACTCATGAGCACTATTACGTTCCGGCCCAGAGCAAATGGCCGATCATCGCCACGGTCGGGATGTTCGTCACGGTGTATGGGCTGGCGACCTGGTTCAACGACCTGAAGGCGGCGCGCCCGGAATCCCACGGCCCGTTGATCTTTTTCGTCGGCGGCCTGCTGGTGGCCTACATGCTGTTCGGCTGGTTCGGCGCGGTGATCAAGGAAAGCCGCGCCGGGCTCTACAGCCCGCAGCTCGACCGCTCGTTTCGCTGGGGCATGAGCTGGTTCATCTTTTCCGAAGTGATGTTCTTCATCGCCTTCTTCGGTGCGCTGTTCTACGTGCGCCACGTCTCCGGCCCAGCCCTGGGCGGCGAAGGCACCAAGGGCCTGGCCCACATGCTCTGGCCGAACTTCCAGTTCACCTGGCCGTTGCTCAACAACCCCGACTCGAAGCTGTTCCCGCCACCCAAGGAAGTCATCAGCCCCTGGGGCCTGCCGCTGCTCAACACCGTGCTGCTGGTCAGCTCCAGCGTCACCGTGACCATCGCCCACCACGCCTTGAAAAAAGGCCACCGTGGCGCGCTGAAACTCTGGCTGGCGATCACCGTCCTGCTGGGTTGCGCGTTCCTGGCGTTCCAGGCCGAGGAATACATCCACGCCTACAAAGAGCTGGGCCTGACCTTGGGTTCGGGGATCTACGGCGCGACGTTCTTCATGCTCACGGGTTTTCACGGCGCCCACGTGACCATCGGCACGATCATTCTTTTCGTGATGCTGATGCGCATCCTGCGCGGGCACTTCGACAACGAGCATCAGTTCGGCTTCGAGGCGGCGAGCTGGTATTGGCACTTCGTCGATGTGGTGTGGATCGGCTTGTTCATCTTCGTCTACGTGCTCTAGCGCCTCTTACCACGGCGCGTGGGACACCAACTGGCCGCTGAAGAAGCCCCAGGCGATCAAGCCGACGGTGACAGCGGCCAGGCTGACCCGCACCGCCAGGGCGATGACCAGCCGATTGGACTCGCTACCGTCCTTGACCAGAAAAAAAAGGCCGCTGAACAGGCTCACAACGGTCGCAATCAGCATCAGGACGATGGCTGCTCTTAGCATCAGGAACACTCCGGGGGGACGCAATGCACCTGAGTATAGCTAGCCCGCTCAACGGTTTTCGGACGGCGCCATGAACGGCTTCCGGCCGGGCCTCGTGCCGTCATTGGTGGTGGCCGTGCTGGTGCCGGTGATGGTGTGCCTGGGGTTCTGGCAGTTGGGCCGGGGCGAACAGAAACGCCTGCTCATGCAGACCTATGCCGAGCGCCGCGTGGCGCCGGCGCTGGACAGCACCGAGCTGCAACACACCGCCGACCCGGCGTTTCGCCCGGTGCAACTCAACGGCCAGTTCGACGCCGAGCACAGCATCCTGTTGGACAACCGCCAGCACGACGGCAAGGTCGGCGTCGAATTGCTCCAGCCATTCCTTGATCACGCCAGCGGCCTGTGGCTGCTGGTCAATCGCGGTTGGCTGCCGTGGCCCGACCGCCGCACCCCACCGGTCTTCGACACCCCCGAACGCGCCGTGAGCCTGCAAGCCTGGGTCTACGTCGCGCCGGGCGCCACCTTCCAGTTGCACGCCGACCCGGCCAGCGCACCGTGGCCGCGCCTGGTCACGGCCATCGAGCCGGACAAGCTCTGGGCCGAACTGGGCCGCAGCGGTTTCGCCTATGAACTGCGCCAGCAAAGCGGCCCCGGCGCCTACCGCACCGATTGGCCGGTGGTGAGCATGGGCCCGGAAAAACACCTCGGTTATGCCGTGCAGTGGTTCGCCATGGCGGCGGCGCTGTTCGGCCTTTTTCTTTATCTCGGATGGCATAACGCAGGGAGACACCATGGGAAGCGCCATGAATCCAACCAACACGTCTGAGGCACCCTCGGCCCATAGCCGCCGCAAGGGACGCCTGCAATTGCTGCTGATCGTGTTCGGGGTCGTCGGCCCGATGATCCTCGCCACCGGCATGTACAAATTCCAGTTCTGGGTGCCCGACAGCCGCAGCTACCACGGCGAACTGATCGGCACCGGCCAGACCCGCGCCGAGATCGGCGTGCAGGCCGATGAGCAGCGCTGGCAGATCCTTGTCACCGCGCCGAAGGAATGTTCCGTGGACTGCCGGCAACTGGTCTATCTCGCCCGCCAAGTGCAGATCGGCCTCGGTCGCGACGCCGGCCGCGCCAGCCACGCCCTGGCCATCGCCCAGCCGCTGGACGCCGAGTACGACGCCCAGTTGCAACGCGAATACCCGCAACTGCAACGCTACCCACTCGACCTGCCCGCCTATGAAAAAGGCGCCCAAGGCTCCGGCGGCGCGCAACTGTGGATCATCGACCCCCACAGCAACCTGGTGCTGCGCTACGACGCCCGCGTCAAAGGCAAGGACCTGCTCAACGACCTGCGCCACCTGCTGAAACTGTCGAACATCGGATGAGGGCATCGACATGGCCAAACCTGGATTTCGCCTCGCGCTGTTCGCCACGCTGCTGGCACTGATCGTCGTATTGCTGGGCGCCTACACCCGGCTCACCCACGCCGGCCTCGGCTGCCCGGACTGGCCCGGTTGCTACGGTTTCATCAGCGTGCCCAAGAGCGAAGCCCAACTGGCCCATGCCGAGCTGCATTTTCCCGACGCCCCGGTGGAAGCCCATAAGGGCTGGAACGAGATGGTCCATCGCTACTTCGCCGGGACCCTGGGCGTGATGATCGTGCTGTTGGCGGCACGCTCCTGGATGAACCGCCATCGCCTGGGCCAACCGGTGAAGTTGCCGCTGTTCCTGCTGGCGGTGGTATTCGCCCAAGCCGCGTTCGGCATGTGGACCGTGACCCTCAAGCTCTGGCCGCAAGTGGTCACCGGGCATTTGCTGGGCGGCTTTGCGACCTTGAGTTTGCTGTTCCTGCTGACCTTGAGATTGTCCGGCGTACTGCCGGCGCTGACCGTGCCCAAGCGCCTGCAACATTGGGCCACCGCCGGGCTGCTGCTGGTGATCGGCCAGATCGCCCTCGGCGGTTGGGTCAGCTCCAACTACGCCGCCGTCGCCTGCATCGACTTTCCCACCTGCCACGGCCAATGGCTACCGCCCGCGGATTTCGCCAACGGCTTCCACCTGACCCAGCACATCGGCCCGAACTACCTGGGCGGCCAGCTCGACAGCGATGCGCGCACGGCCATCCACCTGACCCACCGCATCGGCGCGCTGCTGGTGACCCTGGTGCTGCTCGGCCTGGCCTGGCAACTGAAAGCCGTGGGCATGACCCGCCTCGCCGGGCTGGTGCTAGCCGCCCTGGCCGCACAAATCACCTTGGGCATCAGCAACGTGCTGTTCCACCTGCCGCTGCCGGTGGCCGTCGCCCACAACGCCGGGGGCGCCGCGCTGCTGCTGACCCTGGTGCTGGTCAACTATCACGCCCGCACCAGCCTGGTCCGGGTCAAGCATCAGGTCCCGCTGCGCTGGCGCTTCAATCCGCATAAACACAGCGTCAGCCCCATCACCATTAAAGGAGAGATGCCATGGCAACCCTGACCGGTGCACGCCACAGCCAGGCGATCTGGCGCGATTACCTGGAGCTGACCAAACCCAAAGTCGTGGTGCTGATGCTGATCACCTCGCTGGTGGGCATGTTCCTCGCGACCCGCGCCGGCGTGCCGTGGACCGTGCTGGTATTCGGCAACCTGGGCATCGCCCTGTGTGCCGGCGGCGCGGCGGCGGTCAATCATGTGGTGGACCGGCGCATCGACGCGGTCATGGCCCGCACCCATAAACGCCCGCTGGCCGAAGGCCGCGTCTCCCCCGCCGCCGCCCTGACCTTCGCCCTGGCGTTGGCCGTGGCCGGGCAAGCGCTGCTGCTGGCCTTCACCAACCCGCTGACCGCCTGGCTGACCCTGGCCTCCCTGCTCGGTTACGCGGTGGTCTACACCGGCTTCCTCAAACGGGCCACGCCGCAGAACATCGTCATCGGCGGCCTCGCCGGCGCCGCCCCGCCGCTGCTGGGCTGGGTCGCCGCCACCGGCCACGTCAGCGCCGAACCGCTGTTGCTGGTGCTGATCATCTTCGCCTGGACCCCGCCGCACTTCTGGGCCCTGGCGATCCACCGCAAAGAGGAATACGCCAAGGCCGACATCCCGATGCTGCCGGTGACCCACGGCGAGCACTACACCAAGGTGCATATCCTGCTGTACACCCTGGTGCTGCTGGCGGTGAGCCTGATGCCGTTCGTGATCCAGATGAGCGGCATGCTCTACCTGATTTGCGCCCTGGTACTCGGCGCCCGGTTCCTGCAATGGGCCGTGGTGTTGTACCGTGGCAGTCGGCCGCACGCCGCGATCAACACCTTCAAGTACTCTATCTACTACTTGTTCCTGCTGTTCATCGCCCTGCTTGTCGATCACTACTTATTGTTGAGCCTATGACCCGAACCCAGAAAACCGTCTTCATCCTCGTGGCCGTGATCGCGCTGATCCTCGGCCTGACCATCAACAAGGTGCTGTCGGGCAAAGGCCAGGGCGACCCGACGGCCCTGATCGACGCCGGCATCATCCTGCTGCCGCAAAGCCGCCACCTGCCGGACGTGAAAATGACCGACCAGGACGGCCAGCCCGTGGCCATGGACGCGTTGAAAGACAAATGGAGCCTGCTGTTCTTCGGCTACACCTTCTGCCCGGACATCTGCCCCACCACCCTCGCCCAACTGCGCCAGATCAAAAGCGAACTCCCGCCCGAGGCGGTGAACAACTTGCAAATCATCCTGGTCAGCGTCGACCCGAACCGCGACACGCCCAAACAACTCAAGCAATACCTGGGCTACTTCGACCCCCAATTCAAAGGCCTGACCCCAGCCTCCATCGAAGACCTGCAAAAACTCGCCAACGCCGTCAGCATCCCCTTCATCCCGGCCGACACCAGCAAACCCAACTACACGGTCGATCACAGCGGCAACCTCGCCGTCATCGGCCCCGACGGCACCCAACGCGGCTTCATCCGCGCCCCGCTGAACAACCAGAAACTGGTCGCCCAGTTGCCGGAAATGCTCAAGCGCAAATAGCCCCGCACAAGCTCGCCCCACCACGAATCCCAATGTGGGAATCCCTGTGTGGGAGCGAGCCTGCTCGCGATAGCGCCGGATCAGCCTGCACCTCTTCCGAATCGAATCTGCCCCACCACCACAAATCCCCTGTGGGATCTGCACCTGATACTGTTCCTTAAGCCTTACCTACCCCCTGTGGCGAGGGGATTTATCCCCGCTGGGCTGCAAAGCAGCCCCAGAAACTCAAACATGACCAACCTCGCCTATCGCAGAGATTGACCCGGGGCCGCTACGCAGCCCAGCGGGGATAAATCCCCTCGCCACACGCTCATTTTGAATATCGCCTTGCACGAAACATATGGAAATACGTATATTCGTTTTCCCATATATTACGAGCGCGCACCATGCTCACGCCCCTCGATGTCTTCAAAAGCCTGGCCGACGAGACTCGCGTCCGCGCCATCCTGCTGATTGCCGAACAAGGCGAGCTCTGTGTTTGCGAATTGATGTGCGCCCTCGACGACAGCCAGCCAAAGATCAGCCGCCACCTTGCCCTGTTGCGCAGCAATGGCCTGCTGCTTGATCGCCGTCAGGGCCAATGGGTCTATTACCGTCTCAATCCGACGCTTCCCGATTGGGTGCGCGACATCCTGCAATCAACTTCGAAGGCCAACGCCGACTGGCTCAAGGACAACACCCGCCGCCTAAAGCAAATGGATGGACGACCCGTGCGCGAAACAGCCTGCTGCCCAGCCTAGACCGAGTGAGCCACTCTTTCTGCTCTGGCGTTGCGCCTTAGCCTCTGACGACCGCCGAAAGCGGCAGGAGTACCCCATGCGAATCCTCTTCATGTGCACCGCCAACAGCTGCCGGAGCGTGCTGAGCGAAGGGTTGTTCAACCACATGGCGCCCGAAGGAATGAGCGCCATCAGTTCGGGAAGCTTCCCCAGGGGACGCCTCAATCCACGCGCCGTCAGCACCTTGCAAAACCTCGGTATCGATACCTCAAGGCTCTACAGCAAGGGCTCTGAAAGCTTCGCCGATAACCCGCCAGACATCGTGATTACGGTGTGTGACAAGGCCCAGGGCGAGGCTTGCCCTGTCTACTTCGGGCCGGCGATCAAGAGTCACTGGGGCCTGGCTGACCCGTCGGATGTGCAAGGCAGCGATGAAGAGGTGCAAGCGGCATTCGACGCGACAGTCGCCAAGATCCGCCAGCGCTTTGCGGCGTTCTTCGCGCTCGACATCAACACCCTCAGCAAAACAGAACTGAAACAGGCGCTGGACGCCGTGGGAGCGCTGTAATGACCGAATTCACCAGCGACACCGCGACCGAGTTCCCGAATCTCGACCTGTCACTGTTCGATGTCCCGACCCCGGAGAAACTTTCGGAACGAGCAGTGCCCACCCATAAACCGCGCATCCTTCTACTGTATGGGTCGACCCGTGAACGCTCCTTCAGCCAGTTGCTGACCCGAGAGGCTGCGCGCCTTTTGGAACTCATGGGCGCTGAAACAGTGGTTTTCGATCCCTCCGGGTTGCCATTGCCAGACGATGCACCCGTTGACCACCCCAAGGTCCAGGAGCTGCGCGACCTGGTGATGTGGTCGGAGGGACAGGTCTGGTGCTCGCCAGAACGTCACGGCTCCATGTCGGCCGTATTCAAGACACAGATCGACTGGATCCCCCTCGCACTCGGGGCGGTTCGTCCCTCCCAGGGCAAGACCCTGGCAGTGATGCAGGTCTGTGGCGGCTCTCAATCGTTCAACACGGTAAACCAGCTTCGCGTACTGGGTCGTTGGATGCGCATGGTCACGATCCCCAACCAATCCTCGGTGCCGAAAGCCTTTCTCGAATTCGACGAAGCAGGCCGCATGAAACCATCGCCCTACTACGACCGCGTGGTCGATGTGATGGAGGAACTGATGAAGTTCACCCTGCTGGTGCGAGGCCGCGAGCACTACCTGGTGGACCGCTATTCCGAGCGCAAAGAAAGCGCCGAAGCACTCTCCAAGCGCGTAAACCAACGCTCTATTTAAGCGATTCGCTTTGCCATGTAACTGGCGTTGGCGGGACACAGACTGCGGAACTCAAGCGAGTCCTGGACGACGGAGGGTGCCTCGGCCCTGCTACATTGCTCGAAGCCGTGGTATTCGAAGAATGGCGCGGCGGTGGTGGTCAGCAGGTGCAACGTCCTCACCCCACGACTCACCAGCAGCGCTTCCAATAATGCCAACGCCTGTGACCCGATACCCTCGCCCCGACTTGAGGGAGAGACGATAAACGAACGCAACAGGCGATCAGCGGTGGAGCCTTCAACCCCCACGTAGCCCACCCACTGTTCGCCTCGCTGAAACTGGAAAAACTCACGCCCTGGCTCGTCCAGATCGCCATAGGGCAAGCCTTCGGCCCGGAGCGACGCCTTGAGCGAGGCCAAGTCATCCAGTGCAGACATTTGGAGAACGTGTGATACGGGCATGACGAACCACCTTGAGGGCCATGAATGAACGCCAACAGCACCATCAGAATAGCGCGGCCCTCGGATGCAGCGGCCATCCAGGCGATCTACGCGCCGTTCGTTGAGCGTACCGCGATTTCCTTCGAACTGGCGCCTCCCAGCATTGAGGAAATGACTCAACGAATCACCTCGACGCTGCCGACGTATCCCTACCTTGTGGCAGAGCAAGACGGAAAAGTGGTCGGGTACGCTTACGCCAGCCAACACCGCGCCCGCGAGGCCTATCGCTGGTCCGTCGACGTGACCGTGTATGTTTCGCCCCAAACACACCGCCAGGGAATTGGACGAGCGTTGTACGAACGGCTGTTACCGATCCTCCAACGTCAAGGTTTCCATGCAGCGTATGCCGGCATCGCGCTACCCAATGCGGGAAGCGTCGGCCTGCATGAGTCCTTGGGCTTCACCCACATCGGCACCTATCCCGAAGTCGGATTCAAACACGGCAAATGGCATGACGTCGGATACTGGCGCAAGCCCTTGGCAGACTCATCCCCGCCCGCTCCGATTGTTACTTTCGATGCCTTGATGGGACAGCTCGTTTTCTAAACGTGAAAACCTGCATTATCGCAGCAGGGCCACTGCAAATACGCTCTCTCGGCACCGCCACAACCCCCTGTGGGAGCGAGCCTGCTCGCGATGAAAACAACACGGTCCCAAAGAAAAAACCAGCCACCTTGATTACTAAAATCCCCCTCCTACAGCCCTCACCTACCCCCGTCCAACAAGCTACGAATCCTTGCGCCTTTGCCTACAACTACGCCAGAATCCGCCCGCTTGTGCGCCTTGTCCCTGGGTTCTATTGTCTTCCTGCCACTGCCCATCAGTGGTCGGGTTTAGTAGCCCGGTTAGTCATCTTCGGTTGCATGAGTGTCATCCAGTCAGGCCTTCGCCTGCACTTCATGGTGGCTGTGCGCATGGCGCCTTCGGGCGCGCCGGGTTTGGTGACTTCACCGGTCTACTAACTTGCGCACAGCTGCCTCCTTTCGTTTAGTAGCGAGACGGTTGCGGCCCTACTAAAGGAAGTCCCAAATGTTCAAAGTAACTCCGAACCCACCAGAACCAGGGTCCACCGCACAATCCGCAAAATCCAAAGCCAAGCAGCAAGACGAAACCACCAAACGCGTGCTCGATCACTACTTGCAGCCCAAGCCTGATCCATCCAAAGACGAACCGAAACCGGGGCAGGTTTTCACCGTTGTGAAGGGCCTCGATAACGAGTGCTTGCTCGCCAACCTCACTGAAACGCTGGCTTCAGCCGATGCCATGGTGGCTGACCTGGCGTTCGACCTGAAAGGCTCGCGGCGCCATTTGGCGATGGGGATTCAACAGCTGATTGAGCTGAGCTCTTTGTTGGCGAATCAGGTGTTGGATAACGTAGAACCGAGGCGGTAGGTAGACGGTTCCCAACGGAAAAACCCGGCGCTTGCGCCGGGTTTTGGTTTCATCCGCTGGAAGGTAGTAAGGTGTCAGATAGAGCCGTTGAAGATTACCCCTGGTCACTTGAGGAACTCTAATGACAAGCCAATCTGCTTTTGTTGAAGTGGTTCAAGAGGCCGATCCTTTGCTGCTCAGATCGTTGAATGATCTTCTCCCACAGCTTTCCAAAAACGCTCAAGCGATAACAATGGACGACTTGCAGCAAATCGTGGACTCAGAGTGCTCTGATTTATTAGTGGTGAGAACTCCAAGTGGTGAGAGCATTTTGGGGGCGCTAACCTTGATTCATTTTCGTATTCCAACCGGCGTTCGTGCTTGGATTGAAGACGTCGTAGTAGATGCCAGTGCTCGAGGTCAAGGTGTCGGTAAAGCGCTCATACAAGCCGCAATAGAAAGAAGCCGTAGCCTCGGCGCAAAAACTCTGGATTTGACCTCCAACCCTGATCGTGAATCTGCGCATCGTCTATACGAAGGAGCTGGATTCTCGGTACGCACAACAAAGGTCTATCGATACACCAAGTGATTATTGGATAGTCCTGAATAAAGGGAAAAGAAGGAAAAGGGTGGATCAGTAAGGAGGAAAAGGGGACGGATCTATTTTCAGAAAATAGACCCGTCCCCTTTTTGTTCAATCCTTTCAGCGAAAGGCTGCAGACGGCCAATAGCCGACATTCCATTTGGCCTGAAGTGCTACCCTCCACCGGACTTCACTCAAGGCCAAAATATGGACATATCGCCTCGCTTTATTATTCATGAATCCCCCTATTGGGTGATTAACCACCGCATGGATAGTTCGCTGCCTGGCTACCTGATACTCAGCGCGAAAGAAATGACAAACTCACTGGCGTCGCTATCGACCGAAGCGCTGGCGGAATTGGGGGAGTTGCAGGCGAGAATCCAGGCATCCATCGAAGCGCACCTGCAACCAAAACGGCTATACATCGGCCGTTTCGGCCATGACGCGGGCCACTCCATCCACTTCCATTTCATTCCGATTTACCACTGGGTCGAGGCATTATTCTGGGGCGATGAAAGGTACAGAGTGCTGCAAAGTTTTGGCTCACTCGACAGTAGCACGCCCCAGACCGACGGCGCAGAACTGACGCTCTTTGTTTGGCGAGAGTTTTGTGAGCGTCCTGATCCACCTTCGATTGAAGGTCCAAACATTGATCACGTCATTGCGACTCTGCGCTCCCGAATCAGGGACGATGAATGAAACTGATCGCGATCCAACAGATTAGGCACCTGTCGGAAGAAGTTCTTATCTTGGAGAAAGAGGCGGTTGCAGAAGGTTTCAGGTTTCTTACGCGCCTGATTTCGGAATGGCATTCTGGAAAGAATCGCTTCGATGCGCCCGGCGAATGCCTCATGGCAGCGTATTCGGAACAGCACCTGATAGGAATTGGAGGCCTATCAGTTGATCCCTATATCAAGCCCGGTACCGCAAGGCTACGGCGAGTGTACGTGGCACCTGCGGCAAGGAATCAATACGTCGGTCAGGCGTTGATAAAAGTGTTGGTTGCACACGCAGCTCTTCACTTTCAGCAGTTGCGTCTTTGCACCGATACCTCAGGAGGCGACGCGTTTTACCTGCGCTGCGGCTTCATCCGAATAAAAGATATCCATGCCACCCACATCATGGATCTGGTCAACGCCTGATCAGACAGCTTTCGGCCAGAAGCGGCCGCTCATGTTCGAGCGCTTTCGACCCATAGCCTCCCTTCACATCGAATGGAAAAGGTCAAAACCCGCCGCGTATCTATCTGCCTCAAACACGCCGTTTAAAGCCGTTCATCGAGCGCGGCCCATTGCTATTAACGAAACGGTGTCATTGGCGTTACACCAAACTCGCAGTGGACCAACCGCAGGCAAGGAGCACACATGACTCAAGCTTTCAACATCAGCGATCTCACCAAGCACCAAGCGCCTGAAGATTTGCAGGTCACGAGCGCCAGTAGCCGAGTCAGCAAGAACCCGATCGAACTCATCGTGCAGGGCACCTCCGGCAGTGATGACGTACGCGGTGGGCTGGCCAACGAGCTGTTGATGGGCGGGGCCGGTAACGACCGCATAGTCAGCGGGGGTGGCAACGACGTGATGGTCCCCGGTGCAGGATTCGATATCTTGAACGGTGGCACGGGCGACGATGTATTCCGCTTCGACCGCATCGGTGACAGCTATATCAAGGCCGGAAGTGAGTTCACCGATGGCATCAATTATTTTGACCCCGCTCACGATATCCTCGACGTATCGGCTCTGGGCTTTAGCCATTTAGGCAATGGCTATGGCGATACCCTGCACATACGTAGCGAGCCCCTGCGCGGCATTTACTTTTTGGAAAACTATGAGCAAGACCATAATGGCCGGCATTTTGCCGTGCAGTTCCTGTCCCAGCGGCGTTATTACCGATGCCAACTTGCAACCGCTGGTTAACGGGACCTCGCAAAACGACCTGCTAGTGGGAACCGACGCTGGCGAAACCATCAAGGGCGGCGCTGGCCGTGACACCATCGAAGCGAGTGCGGGCAATGACCGGTTATTCGGAGGCGCTGGCGGCGACACTCTGAGCGGCGGCGCGGGTGCCGACACCTTTGTTTATAACCAGCTCAGCGACAGCTACCGCAACGATGGCAGTGGCGGCTACGGCAGCCGCGACCTGATCACCGACTTCAGTGGCAACGGCCATGACATGATCGACGTGTCCGCGTTGGCCTTTACCGGGCTAGGTAATGGCTACAACGGTACGCTGAAGGTGGTCCTCAACCTGGCTGGCGATACCACCGCGCTTAAATCACTGGAGCCCGATGCCAACGGTAACCGCTTCGAAATTCTGCTCAGTGGGAACCACGTCAGTGAACTCAATGCCAGCAGCGTGCTGTTCGCCCCGCCCACTAATGCGACAACTGTGACCACCCCGCAGCCGATCACCCCGGTGAATCTGGCCGGCGACGACAAGGCCAATATTCTGTACGGCTACTGGGGCAACGATACGCTGGCCGGCGGTGCCGGAAACGACACACTTGAGGGTAACGCGGGCAACGACGTGCTGACCGGTGGGTTGGGCGCGGACAAGCTCACCGGCGGCACAGGCAACGACCGTTTTGTGTTCACGAGCAGCGGTGACAGCTATGCAGGCAGCAGCGACCTGATCACTGACTTCATCTGGGGCGAAGACAAACTCGACGTCGCCGCGCTCGGCGTGACGGGTTTAGGGGACGGTCATAACGGCACCTTGCGCATGACCTACGATGAAATCAACGACCGCACCTACCTGCGCAGTAGCGAGGCAGGTGCCGATGGGCACGCCTTTCAGGTCACGCTAGCCGGATTCGATTACACAAAATTGATCACCAATGCCGACCTGGTGGTTGCCGATACCCCAGAGGTAGGGCTCATTGGGCAAGTCCCTGTTGATTACTTGAGCTAACTGCCAAGAAATTTCTTCGGGGGCTCAGGCAGCTATCGTCCATGGGGCTCATCACCCGATGCGTGCCGGTTTATCTCGACCGGCACGCGTGTCCATTTTCCTGAGCTTGGTTTGGCTACTTAACTCAAAGACGCCGCAACCGGCGTAGTCCCGCGCCCAATCAACCGCCCCAGCGCCCCACCCTCATCAAACAACGCCCCCTTCTCCGCCGCTGCATCAGAATCCGCCAGCAACGCCGCCAACCCCGCTGGCAACCCGACGCTGATCAACACCGCCTCGAACTCAGCCTGCGGCAGATTCTGATAAGCCACTGGCTTACCGGTTTTCTCGCTGATCAATGCAGCCAGTTCGGTCAAGGTGTAGCTGCTGTCCCCCGCCAGTTCATAGACTTTGCCCGCCTGCCCTTCAGTGGTCAGCACCACCGCTGCGGCTTGGGCGTAGTCGGCACGCGGGGCGGAGCTGATGCGGCCCTCGCCGGCGCTGCCGAGCAGGACGCCATGTTCCACGGCACTCGGTACGTTCGCCAGGTAGTTTTCGGTGTACCAGCCGTTGCGCAGCAAGACGTGGGGCACGCCCGAGGCTTTCAGGGCGGCTTCGGTATCGCGGTGTTCAGCGGCCAAGCCCAGGGTGGAGGTGTCGGCGTGCAGGACGCTGGTGTAAGCCAGCAGCGTGACACCCGCGGCCTTGGCGGCATCGATCACGGCGCGGTGTTGGGCGGCGCGGTTGCCCAGTTCATTGGAGGAGATCAACAGCAGTTTATCGACGCCGTTGAGCGCGGCGGTCAATGTGGCCGGTTGGTTGTAGTCGGCGGTGCGGACCACCACGCCCCGTGCGGCCAGGTCCTGGACTTTGCCGGGGTCTCGGACCAGGGCGACGATTTGCCCGGCTGGCACGCGTTCAAGCAGCGACTGGATAACGAGACGGCCCAGTTGGCCGGAGGCTCCGGTGATGGCGATCATGACAAATACCTTGATGGGAAAAGGAGGAGAAGTCATCCTAGGGCCCTAAGTAACTTTTTGTAAGTACGTACATAAAGGTAAGTACCGTGGACACCACCACCGAAATTTCCGAACCGTTTAGCGCCACTGTCCGACGTGGCGACGTCCAGAGCGCCGACTGCCCTTCTCGCGAAGTCCTCAAGCACATGACCAGCCGCTGGGGCGTACTGGTGCTGGTCATGCTGCTGGGCGGGATGCACCGCTTCAGCGAACTGCGGCGCAAGATCGGCGGGGTCAGTGAGAAGATGCTGTCGCAGACGTTGCAGGAGCTTGAAGCGGATGGGTTGGTCGACCGCAAATCGCTGCCGGTGGTGCCGCCGCATGTGGAGTACCGCTTGACGCCGTTGGGTCGGGAGGCGGCGGAGCATCTTGAGGTGATGGTGAATTGGATTGAGGAGAAGATTCCGCAGATTATGGCGGTGCGGCGGGGTCGGTTGGGGGGTGAGGTTGGGGAGTGATTGAGCGTGCTTTATGGGACTCTGAAGGAATGCAATGGCGTCCAGAGCTTGGAACTAAACTGCGCTGTAAGGTTAGATGCCAATGAATACACCTCAAGACCCTCAGGAATTTGATGCTGGATGGCTCGCTACTGATGCCATCGGACAAGTCGCGCTCTTCACCACCGCAGGTGTAGGGCCGATTCCTGACTCAGCACTTTTGTCCATCGACAGCGCTGAGGACTCTGTTCTTTCATTGCCGGAGGTTACTGACGTGGAGCTGATTTCGGCTGTTCCTCGTCCAGACGATTTCGTTGCCTTTGCCAAGCGTGGCGTCTTCTCATACGACTGGTCAGACGTCCATCGCACCAGCCACCAAGTATTGGGTGGCTACGAGCTGCAGTGTCGGCCACTGAATCCATTGACCCTTCATGAGCTGCCTGAGCCGCTACGAGCGATGGCTCAGGCTACTCGGATCCCTGATGCAACGTTCGGCGCATCTATGGTGCTCTCGATTGATTTAGTCGTTACCTAAGCCGGACCGTGATGAGGTAGGGCATTGGGAAGGGGGCGGATCTAGTTTCAGAAACTAGATCCGTCCCTTTTTTGAAAGCTTAATCATCTGGATCTGGTGTTACGGGCAATATTTCATAGGTCAGATCTGCCTCATGAAAGGTGGCGCCCCATTCTTGAAAGCCCGATCGGGGCTCGCATGACAGACGGACGATGAGTCCGGAATCCGTATTAAATACTTCTTTGACGACTGCGACATCTCCTGGCATTGCATCACGAACATTTATCCAATCAACGTACCGAGCCTTTGTAGGATCAACGCGGGTCAACTTTATAAAATCGCCTTTGACAAGTGTCACAACCTCGGTTGAAACCTCTTACAGATTCAGAGAGAAAATGAGGGAAAAATGCTTTCACCGCGCACCGTAACCGGCTTATGCAGGGCCTTTGCGATCCGGGCTAGAACATTCATGCATTCATCAGACACAACAAGCGGAGGCTCATTGATCATGTAGAGCAGGTGTTCGAACGCTACTCCGGCCTCGTTGTGATCGACGTAATCCAAGACAATTTCAGCGCCATTCTCTAAACCTGCCTGAGCCAATGCATGGTCGTCCGGTAGCGGGCCAAGCTGCTCGTATGCGATGGACATCAAGGTCGAGATTTCCTTGAGTGCCTCTATGAAATCGGCCCTCAAGTCGTTGTTATGGTGGCTCACTAAAAGACTCCTTCGTTTAGAGTGACCTATGGTCCGGCCGCAACTGCTCGGTAACGGCCCGTCGAGATCTATTGCTTCGCCACAAAGGGGGCGGCGCTTGATAGATTTTTGTGAGCGCTCCGCACTCAAGCGGGAGCAAGCTCCCTCGCCACGGGAGTTCAAGCCGCTATCGGGGGCTCAGGCAACTTTTGTCCGAGGGACTCAGACAGGTCTGGACCTGACCACACCTCCAAGCCACGTATTGTCGCGCCTTTGCCTACAGCCGCATCAGAATCCGCCGGCTTTTCAGCCTTGCCCTCGGGCTCTATCGTTTCCTCATCACTGGCCGAGCCGGTATCGGTGACACTCAGGCATGCCAGCTCCTCGAGAAAGTCATAGGCCCGACCGCATCAAGCTTTCGGCAGCTAGCTTTGGTGGCTCATGTTCACAGGTACACACCGTCTATATACTCAAATCATGGAACGTATCCAATCAATCAATCTCGCGCGGATAGACTGGTGTTGTACCGATCACGGTATGACGCGGGACGAGCTCGCCCGTGAGATCGATATAGCACCTGCCAGCTTTGAAAAAGTGATGGCCGGCGAGACGGGGCTGACCTTCAACCAGCTGCGTAAGCTGGCGGCCTTTTTCGGGCGAGGCAGCTTATTTTTCATGGAGCCAGGGCCGGTCAACGAGGCAAAGGTGCACTCGCCGCAGTTCCGCACCTTGAGCAATCAGAAACCGGAGCTATCGCACCGCCTGAAGCTGCTGGTTGAGCGGGTGGAGCGTCAGCGCGCAGTGTTCCTTGCGCTACGTGAGGAGCTTGACCCGACGGAAGTCGTGCGCTTCTCGCCGCCCGACCTGGCAGACCTGAGCATTCCTGATGCGGCCAGCCGTGTGCGTGAATGGCTGGGGCTGGCGAACCATAACAATTTCGACAGTTATCGTAAGGCCATCGAGGCGCGCGGCCTGTTGGTCTTCCGCAGCAATGGCTACAACGGTAAATGGCAGATTGCGAAAGAAAGCCCGATTCTCGGCTTTTCGCTCTACGATCCTGAATGCCCAGTAATCGTCATCAAAAAGCAAGATGCAGATACCCGCCAAAGCTTCACGTTGATGCATGAGTTGGGGCACCTGCTTATTCATCGTGCAAGCTCGATTGACGATGAAGAGGATTTGTATTCGGCGGACGATGAAGAGCAAGAGGCGAATGCCTTTGCCGGCCATCTGTTGGTCCCCGATCGGTTTCTGTTGAGCATTCGTGACAATGAGCGTCCTGTTGAGGCTGCCGAATTTGATGGCTGGCTGGAACCACAACGCAGGGCGTGGGGTGTGAGCGGCGAGATGATCCTGAGGCGTCTGATGGATGCCGGACGTTTGCCAAGCGAAGCCTATGCCGCATACCGACGGTGGAGCCAGCAACGAGTGATGCCTGAAAAAGAGGGTGGCAGCCGAGAGCACCGCAATCGCGAACCCCGGCACATTTTCGGCGATGGTTACGTGCGCACGGTGCTGGATGCCATGAACGCTCGTCGTATTACTCTCGCCAAGGCAAGCAGCTATCTCGACAACCTTAAGATTTCGGACCTGCACAAGCTGGAACGCTTCTATGCAGGTGTTTGATGCCTCATCCATGCTTTACGCATGGGATAACTACCCTATCGCGCAGTTTCCGGGTCTTTGGGCATGGATGGCGGATCGAGTGATGCAAGGCGTGATTCGGATGTCCGAGGTTGCCGCCGAAGAGGTTGGACACAAAGCACCGGAGTGCGTGACCTGGCTGAAGGATGCAGGTCTGCAAAAGATGCCGGTGACCGAGGCGATCCTGTTGGAAGCCTTACGTATCAAAGGATTGCTCGAGATCGAAGAAGACAAATACGGTGCTGGGGTCGATGAAAACGATCTATACATCATTGCCACCGCGAAGCTACATGGCTGCGAGTTGATCACGGATGAGGCGTTTCAGCCTTCTGCGAACAAGCTCAAACGCAATTGGAAGATTCCCGCTGTTTGCAACATGGAAAGTGTGCAGACCCCCTGGATCAACTTCCTCGACTACATCAAGCGATCCCAAGCGGTTTTCGGATGATGACTTCAAATCATTTGAGTACAAAATCGGACAGATTGTCTGATATTTAGCTTCCCCTTCTTTTCCTCCGTCAACCTGCTCAAGCCGCCTCATGAACAACTGACCAGTATGTCGCCCGAATAGTAGGTGGAGGTAGGATTTCATTGGGATAGGTTCGCATACTGGCACCGCTGAACGTAGGCGGCTCTGACTGAAACCATGGACCATGGGATGGCCCCGAAACCTACTCGCGACAGCGGTCTGTCTGTTCACAGAGATGTCGACTGATACGGCCCCATCGCGAGCAGGCTAGCTCCCACAGGAGATGGTGCTTGGACGTTAATTGAGTGGCGCTTTTTGGGCGCTTCGCATAAAAAACCCGGCGTCCTGCGCCGGGTTTTGGATCAGTCGAGCCGCATTAGTGTGATCAATCTTTGGCACTGGCCTTCGCCGCTTCAACGATCAGCTCTGCGACTTTATCCGGGTTGGACGTCATCACCACATGGGAGGCGCCTGGGACGGTGACCGTCTTCTTCGAGCCGGCGCGGTCGGCCATGAACTTCAGGGCCGCTTCGGGGATGTTCTTGTCCGCCGAGCCGTAGATGAACCAGGACGGCAGTTTTTTCCACGCCGGGTCACCGGACGCTTCCTTCAAGGCCGCCTCGCTGATGGGGCGTTGGGTGGCGGCCATCAGTGCGGACTCGGTCGCTGGGACGTCGGCGGCAAACTGTTGGCCGAATTTGTCCTGCTGGATGTAGAGGTCTTTATTGCCATCGTCCAGCGGCACCGGCGCGGCCAGGGTTGGCCCGAGGGTGCCGCCAGGGTAGCGGCCGGACAGCTCGATGGCGGTTTCGCCTTTGTCCGGCGCGAAGGCTGCGACGTAGACCAGCGCCTTGACCCGGGGGTTGTCGTGCACGGCGTTGGTGATCACGGCGCCACCGTAGGAGTGGCCCACGAGGATCACCGGGCCGGCGGTGTGCTCGACGATGTCGGCGACGTAGTCGGCGTCCTGCTTCACGCCGCGCAGCGGGTTGGCTGCGGCCACCACCGGGTAGCCCTGGTTCAGTAACCGGGCGGCTACGCCGTTCCAGCTGGATGATTCGGCGAATGCGCCATGCACCAGCACGACGGTGGGCTTGGCGGCGTCGGGTTGCGCGGCGGCGGTGCTGTGGAGGGAGGTCAGCGCCAGTGCAGCGGTGATGGTGGCGGCCAAGAGCGATTTGATGTTGAGCATGATCAGTCCTTTTTCTTTATTCGTATGAGCCTTAGTCATGTGCCGCGCTGGGCGACACACGGGCAGGTGCGATGGGTTTACTGGCCCAGGAAGTCCAACAGGTCCTGGTTCAGGCGGTCCTTATGGGTGTCGGTCAGGCCGTGAGGCGCACCCGGATAAACCTTCAATTCCGCGTTCTGCACCAGCTCGGCAGCGGCATGGGCGGAGGCGTCAATCGGGACAATCTGGTCATCGTCGCCGTGCACGATCAGGGTCGGCACGTCGAACTTGGCGAGGTCGGCGCGGAAGTCCGTCGCCGAGAATGCCGCGATGCAGTCATAGGTGTTCTTGTGGCCGGCTTGCATGCCCTGCACCCAGAATGAATCGATCAGCCCTTGGGAGACTTTCGCTCCGTCGCGGTTGAAGCCGAAGAACGGGCCAGAGGCGATGTCGCGATACAGTTGCGAGCGGTTGTCCAGCGAGGCCTGACGCAGGCCGTCGAACACTTCAATCGGCAAGCCGCCCGGGTAGTCTTCGGTCTTGAGCATCATCGGCGGCACGGCGCTGATCAGCGCGGCCTTCTTCACCCGAGCGGTGCCGTGACGACCGATGTAACGGGTGATTTCTCCGCCACCGGTAGAGAAGCCCACCAGGGTGACGTCTTTGAGGTCCAGAGTGTTGATCACAGCGGCCAGGTCATCGGCGTAGTGATCCATATCGTTGCCCTCCCACGGTTGGCTGGAGCGGCCATGACCGCGGCGGTCGTGGGCGATGACCCGATAACCCTTGTCCGCCAGGAACAGCATCTGCGACTCCCAGCTATCGGAATTCAGCGGCCAGCCATGGCTGAATGTCACGACCTGCCCATCCTTCGGGCCCCAGTCCTTGTAGTAGAGCTGTACGCCGTCCTGGGTGGTGATATAGCTGCCGGTTTGGGTCGGGATGCGGGTGCTCATGTTTTTGCTTCCTTGTTGTGGGCAGTCGGGAGGACCGCTTCTGAGAAATGTATTGAAGAGATATGTCGTGCTTGAGAAGGCTGCTTCGTTTGCTGCCGATCGCGCTCTGTCAGGAGGCAACTGCCGCCCGGCGCATCGACGCCTGCCTGTTCTGCCGGCGTTTGTTGGCGATGGCCAGCTTGCCCACCAGTCGAATAGCCACGGCGGCGCAGATGAGGCCGAAAGGCAGCACGTACCAGTCGCTCATGGGGATGCGTTTGAAGTTGGAGAGAGCAAATACGGCAGCGATGACCCACATGCCGGTGACGTGCAATGCCTTCCATGCCTTGGGGCCCAGCAGACGGGCCGGTCCTTTGAATGAGGTCAGTGCCATCAGCACGATGAAGGCGTAGGCGGTCCCGCCTGGGATGTTGTTCGCCACGGTGCGGGCGGGCCAGAACTCGGTGTTGAGCTGCCCATAGGCATAGATCAGCACGGCATGCACCAGGTGCGAGAAGGCAAAGGCGAGGCCGATGAAGCGCCTTTCGCGCACCAGCGCCTTGGAGAGCGCTGAAGGCACCAGTACGGCAAAGGCCGACGCGGTGAACGCGATCAGAAACAGCGCGAAGGAGGAACGGGCGGTGGCGCGAATGGCGCTGCGCAGTCCTTCGACAAGGTCAGGTTGCGCAGCGACTGCCGTAACACTCATCACCACCACCAAGGCAGCGATCAGGCCGAACAGTTGCCAGCCCTGGGGGCGGAAGGTTTGGGTATTCATGGCAAGAACTCCTGTAGTCAGGGCTCGCTATTCGGGGATCCGATGGCGAGTCGATGGGGAGAATTCTTGCAGGGGCATGTATACCGGCTATGTTCAGCACCCGGCGGTTATACGTTCTTTTGAGTATGTGAATACGCTGGATACAATGGCTTACAAACGCGGCTGCACTTGCTGTGCAGCCAGCGAGGCCTAACGATTGGGGCCGAAGTCGAGGGTCACGCAGAGACCGCCGCCGTCGCGGTTGCGCAGGCTCAGCGACCCACCAATCGCGACAGCCAATTGCTGGGCGATGGCCAGACCCAGGCCGGTGCCGCCTGTGCTGCGATTGCGTGAGCTTTCCACCCGATAGAACGGCTTGGTCACCTCGGCCAGGACTTCTTCGGGAATGCCCGGGCCTCGGTCGAGCACGCTGATCGAAACGCCCGTGCTCGCGTCGCCGCCGATCTCCACCTCGGCGGTGCCGGCGTATTTCAGCGCGTTATCCACCAGATTCACCAGGATACGACGCAGGGCATGGGGGCGGGTCTCGATGACCGCGCCGTTCGTGCCGCGCAGGCTGACCTCGCGACCGGTGTCCTGATAGTCGCAGACCAGGCTGTCGAGAAACGAGTCCAGGCCGATGCGGCAACTGGCCTCGGTCGCCCCATGGACGCTGCGAGCATAAGCAACGCCTTCGCGCACCAGGTGCTCGATTTCATTCAGGTCGTTGCCCAGTTTGTCCTTCTCTACTGAGTCGTCCATGAACTCGGCGCGCAGCTTCATGCGCGTGATGGGCGTCTGCAAGTCATGGGAAATGGCCGCCAGCAGTTGCATGCGCTCTTTCAGGTAAGCAGCAATGCGCGCCTGCATGCTGTTGAAGGCCCGGGCGGCGTAGGCCACTTCCAGGGGGCCGCTTTCATCCAGCTGCACGGGGTGTGCGTTCGGGTCGAGGTTCTCGACCGCCTCGGCCAGGCGACTGAGCGGGCGTATCGCGATCCGCACCGCCAGCCAGGTGCAGCCGATCAGCAACACCAGCTGGCCGACCAGGACAAAGGGCAACCAGGGCGACAACGGCCTGACCGAGGGGCGCACGTCGATGGTGACCGGGCTGCCGTCAGCCAGTCGCACCTGGGCCTGGAAGTGCTGCTGCGGCCCAGGGATCTGGACAAAGGTCAGGTCATAGCTGCGGCCTAGCGCGCCTTGAAGCGATTGCGCCGCCGTCGCCGCGAGATCGTTCGAGGCCAGTGCAATGCCAGGGTCATGTTCGCGTAGCAAGTAGTCATAGTTGCGCCGCTGCAGACGCTTGGTCCACGCCGGGCGCTCGTCGGCAGGCAGACGATCGAGGATGGCGATGGAGGTCGCCGTGTCGTGCTCGAAGTTGCCCAACATGGCCGTCTTGGTGCTTTGGTAGCGTTCGTAGTACTGGGCTGCGAACGTCAGGGACTGGGCGAGTATCAGACCGATCAGGAACACCAGCCACAGCCGCGAGGCCAGCGTGCGGGGCCATTGCAAGGCGAGCTTCATGCCTGTTCCTCAAGCATTTCGACCGCAAAGGTAAAGACGTAGCCTTCATTGCGCACGGTCTTCAAGTAGAGCGGTTCGCGGGCGTCATCCAGCAAGCGCTGCCGCACGCGGCTGACCAGCAGGTCGATGGAGCGGTCGAAGATGTCCGCGTCACGGCCCTGGGTCAGGTTGAGCAACTGGTCGCGACTCAGCACCCGCTGAGGATGATCGAGGAATACCCGCAGCAGCCTGTACTCGGCACCGCTCAGCGAGACGAGGGTGTCGTCTTCATCGAGCAGATGGCGGGCGGTGGTGTCCAGGCGCCAGCGGCCGAACTTGAGCATGCGACCGCTTTCGCTGACGACGAAGTTGGGCGGCAGCATGCGGGTACGCCGCAGCACGGCATTGATCCGCGCCAGCAACTCGCGGGCAGCGAAGGGTTTGGCCAGGTAGTCGTCGGCGCCCATTTCCAGGCCAATGATGCGGTCGGTCTCGTCCGTGCGAGCGGTCAGCATCAGCACCGGAGTCGCCTTGTGCTTGCCGGCGCGCAGTTCGCGGCACAGCAGCAACCCATCATCCCCCGGCATCATGATGTCGAGGACGATGAGATCCACCTGGTTGGTTTCGAGAAAGGCCCGCATCTGCCGACCATCCGCGACCACGGTGGTGCGCAGACCATTCTTCTTCAGGTAGTTGCCGACCAGCTCCCTGATTTCGCGATCATCATCCACGATCAATACGTGATCGACATGTTCCATGCCCTGCTCTCCGAAATGCGCGCAACCATTGCGCAGTGTGGCGCTGCCCTGTTGACCAGGACCCAGCCAAAACAGCGGCGATTGTATCGCTCTGTGTCGCAACCCGCCTCGGATACGTAACGCATTCAACCGAGGCGTTTCTCGACACAGCCGAGATACCTCACAGGCCTTTAATGAGCGCCATCGAGACAACATGAACCGCCTCGATGAAACCATCGAATTCATTGAAGGAAAACGACCATGAACCTGAAAACCATCGCCACCGCCTGCCTGTTCGCTGCTCTGGGCGCCGGCGCATTACCCGCCATGGCCCAGGACAAAGCCGCCAGCGAAACCTACGCCTACGGCACCCACCTGGACATCAAGCAAGTGCTCTCGTTGACCGAAGACAGCGGCCAGAACTGCGGGTTGGTCAATGCGCAGATGACCTACCTTGATTCGATGGGTGAACAGCGAATCCTGACCTACCTCAAGCATGGAGCCAGCTGCAACAACGAAGGGAGCTGATCTTCATGAAAAGCGAAAAGAGGATCTTTCAGGCCAAGAGTTGAAAACCGCCTGAAAAAATTCTTGGTATGGTGCGAGAAGGCTTCCTCTTTTCAGGACGAAAAAATGATTTCCCATGTATTCATCGGAGTGAATGACTTCAATCGCGCATTTGCGTTCTATCAAGGGGTCATGGAAAAACTCGGACTTGATCTCAAGTTCACAGACCTTGAACGCCCATGGGCAGGCTGGAAACACCCCGGCACCGCACGTCCGCTTTTCGTGGTGGGCAAACCGTTCGATGGCGAATCTGCGACGCCAGGCAACGGGCAAATGGTTGCTCTGCTGGCACCTGATCGACAGACCGTACACAACGCCCATGCATTAGCGTTGGCATTGGACGGCACATGCGAAGGCGCCCCGGGCCTGCGACCCGAATACCACCCGAATTTTTATGGGGCGTACTTTCGAGACCCTGAGGGGAACAAGCTTTGCGTCTGTTGCCACGATCCGGAGTAGATCGGGGTCAGGGTCTCTTTTTGGCTGAAATCGTGGGCGAACAACATACTGCTCACCCACAGGCCAGATGCCTGTCGATCAACCTCGCCACCTCATCTGCGTGAGTAAAACCCAGGCTGTGATCGGCGCCAGGGAAAACATGCAGCTGCGCATGGAGCAATAGGTGAGCAAGGCGCTGACCAACGCGAACCGGGCTGATCGGATCCGCATCGCCCCACAGCAGCAGGACCGGCATGCGCAACTCGGCTAGTCGCAGCGTGAGGTCGGTGTGGTCGTCGAGAAACCACCTCGGCAGTGTGGGGTTGGCGGCGGCAAATTCCGGGCGCCAGTCCTGCGCGTCCAGGTCGGACATATCGACGCCGCCGGAGGTGACGGTCAGCGTCAAATGGGTGATCAGCTCCGACCTTTCAAGCGCCGCGAGCACCGCGACGATACCGCCCATGGATTGCGCCACCAACGCGGTGGGCCGGTCGATCTCGGCCAGCACGCGGGTTGCCAGGTCTTGCATTCCGGTTATGTCTGGCGCGGGTGGCATGTCGCCAAAGCCGGGCCAGCCGATGTGGCGTTGCTGCGCTGGGTGGGTCAGGCGTTCGGCGACTGGGTGCCAGAATTGGGTGTTGCCTGAGGCGCCGGGGAGGAAGAGGAGTTGGGTGGGGGATGGGGGCATGGGTTCGGTCCTTGAACGTGGGGTTGAAAGAGTCAGCTGGTAGCAGCGGTTCTGGATCCTGACTTCCTCGAATCAGGCAGATCGTACTGGCTGTATTGGGTCTGCTTCGCAGCCCAGCGGGGATGAATCCCCTCGCCACAAGGGGGGCGGCGCTTGAGAGATTTTTATGAGTGCTTCGCACCCAAGCGGGAGCAATCTCCCTCGCCACGGGGCTCAATCTGCCTGTTTTCCTTCAGTCAACCTGCTCAAACCGCCGCCGCTTCATAAACAATCCCATCCCAATCGCCACGGCAAAAACCGACAGCAGCCCCAGATCAAACCCCAACAAGCGTGTCTGGCCTGCCACAACGCAGCCAACCGCACCCGCCGCCACCAACACCACTCCCAGCCACTTGCGCAGCAGATACGGTTTGAGAAACTGATCGAGTAGAAAGTACATCACCATGGCAATAACCATCTGGGTAATGTCGGACATGTAGGTCTCCAATCAGGTCTTGATGCTCAATGTCGAGAGGGTGCGTTGCGGGCCGATACCGCCGTTGACCTGCGCCTCGATACTCACCAGCACGTCGCCCGCATGGTAGGTGGGAAGGATTTCATTGGCATACATGCGCACACAGCCCCCACCAGGAACATCTACATAAGGGGAGGCCACGGCACTGGTGGCAGCAGTGAAAGCAGAGGCAGCAAGATTGGCGATCGTGGTGCGTTGGGCATTGAGGGCATCGCCCTGTTGTCGGGTCAGCGGCTTGGAGATGCCGATCATCATCAGGCACGGCAGGTTCTTGGCCTGCATCTTGTCGTATACCTCGACGACCTTGCTGTTGACCTGATAGTGGGCGCTTTTCGCTTCGCCAAAAATTGGAAAGTCCCTTCGAACTTCATCGCCCGTATCCTTTTGGGTAAAGGCGGCGATTCTCTACAACGAGCGGATTGGATTCAAATCATTTCATCAAAGGGACAGATTTACCTTCAGTCAATAAACCCGTCCCCCCTTCCCTATCACACCACCGAAGCCTCAACTCCTCTGGAACGCCAGGCAAACCCCAGCACCATCAGCAACCCAAGCCCCGCCATCGCCGCTCCGGCCAGGGGGATCGCTGGGTAGCCCAGCCCGGCGTTGATCACCGCGCCACCCAAGGCGGCGCCGATGGCGTTGCCGAAATTGAAGGCGCCGATATTGACCGCCGAGGCCAGGTTGGGGGCGTCCTTGGCGGCTTCCATCACGCGCATCTGCAAGGGCGGCACCAAGGCGAAGCTGGCGATGCCCCAGACCAGGATGGCCACGCTGGTGGGCAGCGACCAGCGCATCAGAACGGTGAACGCCAGCAAGACGACGATCAACACGCTCAGGGAAGCGATCAAGGTGCGGTCTATCGAACGATCCGCCGCCCTGCCGCCCCACATGTTGCCCAGTGTCAGCCCCACGCCGAACAGCACCAGCATGGCCGTGATGAAGGGGGTGGATGCGTGGGTTTCGCTGCTCAGGATCGGTGCAATGTAGGTGAAGACGGTGAACATCGCGCCCGAGCCGACCACAGTGAGGGCCAGCGCGGCCAGTACCGGGCCTCGGCCGAGCACGCGAATTTCGGCCGCTGCGCCGCCGCTTTTCGGGAGCGAGACATCGGGCAGGGCGAACCACAACGCGGCCATGGCCAATACGCCGAGGGCGGTGATTCCCCAGAAGGCTGTGCGCCAGCCGAACAAATCGCCAAACCAGGCGGCCAGCGGCACGCCGCCGATGGTCGCCAGGGTCAGGCCCATGAACATGGCGGCGACTGCGCCTGCGCGTTTTTCCGGCGCGACCACGCTGGCGGCGACGATGGAGCCGACGCCAAAGAATGCACCGTGGTTCAGCGAGGTCACCACCCTGGCCGCCAGTAGGCTGTAGTAATCGGTCGCCAGAGCCGACATCAGGTTACCCAGAGTAAAAATGGCCATGAGCCCAATCAGCAAATAGCGGCGGGGAACCCTGCCGGTGGTCAGGGTCATCAGCGGCGCGCCAAACAGCACGCCCATGGCGTAAGCGCTGACGAGCAGGCCTGCCGCCGGAATGGAAACGCCGAGATCCGCCGCAATGCCAGGCAACATACCCATGGGGGCGAACTCGGTGACGCCGATGCCAAAGGCACCGATAGCCAGTGCAACGAGTGGTGGATTGATCTGCATGGGAAGACTCCTTATCTGTGCCGTAGATGCTACGATCTTGAATTTCCTGGCGGTAGATCGGTTTTTCTACAAACACTTATGCGTATGGAGCACAAATGGACTTTCATGGCCGGTCGGGTGAAATGACGGTGTTCGCCACGGTGGCGCAGGAAGGCAACCTCTCGGCGGCCGCACGAGCGTTGGGGCTGACGCCCTCGGCGGTCAGCCGAATCATCGCGCGCACCGAGCAACGGCTTGGCACCCGCCTGCTGTTGCGCACCACCCGGGCGATCACCTTCACCATCGAAGGCGAGGCTTACCTGCGCGCTGCCCGGCGAATCCTGGCCGACATGGCCGAGGTTGAAGAAGCCATCGCCGACCAGGGCGTGCCCAAGGGGCGTTTGCGGGTCAGTGCGGCGCTCGGCCACGGGCGGCAGACCCTCGTTCCGCTGGTGGCGGCGTTCAGCGCCCGCTACCCGAATATCGTGATCGACCTCAGCCTGGGGGACGAAGTGGTCGATATTCTCGGCGGTCAGGCCGACGTGGCGGTGCGCTTCGGCCATCTGCCCGACAGCCCGCTGACTGCACGCAAGATCGGTGAAACCGGCCAGGTGGTGGTGGCCTCGCCGCACTACCTGGAGCGCTATGGCACACCCCAAGAGCCGGAGGAGTTGCTGCGCCACAACTGCCTGCGCTTCAACTTCCGCCGCGCCGAACCCAATTGGCCGTTCATCCGCAACGGGAAAGAGTTTTCCCTGAAGGTCAGCGGCAACATCGAATGCAGCAGTGGAGAGGCACTCGCACGACTGGCCCGGGTAGGCGCCGGCATTGCTCGTATCGGCGAGTTCAGCGTGGCCGAGGATCTGCGGCGCGGCGATCTGGTATCGCTACTGGATACCTGGAACCCCGGCGACCGGGAGCCGATCCATGCCGTGTTCGTGGGTGGGGCGGCCATGCCGGCGCGGGTGCGGGTGTTTGTGGACTTTCTGGTCGAGCATCATCGGATGTGAGCCGGCCCCTTTTTTGGCCTCTGACATTACTCAAGGCACGGGTGATATCTGCTTTGATAACTTTCCAAGATAGGGGCATTTCACCTGATGCCGGTCAGTTAAGGATCAAACGGCTTTAAAACTGTGGGAGCAAAGCTTGCTCGCGATAGCGGTAGACCAGCCGACTCGGTTGTAGACTGACCCTGCTCCAATCGCGAGCAAGCTTGGCTCCCACAGATATGAACGGTTTAACACCACAAGGCTCCTACGGCGCTCGCGTTGGTCTCGAAAGCCGCACCTTCGACATGGTAGACCTTCGGTTCCTCCGAAAAATAATCCTTCAACCCCAGCATGAACAGCCGATGGTCTTCACTCGCTTCGAAGCCTGGGGTGTGGTCTTCCAGTGATTGCCATCGCACGACCAGGTTGAATTGCTCGGGGGTTTCGATCCCTTGCGCCAGCATATGGCCGCCGTAGCCCTTGGCGCGGGTGAGCAATGGGGCGACTTCGGCAAATGCACTTCGGAATGTTTCGATGCGTTCTTTGTGAACGGGGAGCACAGCGATTTCATAAACCATGATGCACCTCTGAATTGTCTGGGCAGTTACGGGATAAGCGACGGCTCGACGGCAATCGCGATTTTGCCTCGCAGACCATTGTTGGGGCCTTCCAGTCGGGCATGGGCCAGGGGAATGTCGGCCAACGAATAGACGGCGCCGACGTGTGGGCGCAGCTGACCACGGGCGATCAGTGCGCTGAGCTCATCGAGCTTGCCGCGGTTTTGCCGGGTGAACACGAAGTGATAGCTCGCGTTCTTGCCCCAGGCCTGAACGAGGTTCTGTGGCTGGGCGATGTCGACGATCGAGACGACGCGGCCCAGTTGGGCGAGCGCGTCGGGGCTGCGCGACAGGGTGTTTCCGCCGATGGTGTCGAACACAACATCAACGCCGTGGCCCGCGGTTTCCCGAAGGATGGCGTCGACATAATCTTCTTTCTCGTAGTCGATGATCACGTCGGCCCCCAAGCTTCTGGCGAACTCAGCGTTGGCTTCGCGCACGGTGGTGAACACCCGGGCGCCCATGGCTTTCGCCACTTGGATCGCGACATGCCCGACGCCTCCTGCGCCGCCATGGACAAGGATGCTCTCCCCGACCCTGAGCGCCGCGCGCACCACCAGCGCTTCCCACACCGTCCCGCCCACCAGGGTCAGGCTGGCGGCTTCAAGATGGCTCAGCTCGGACGGCTTGTTCCCGACAATGCTTTCGGCCGCGACGTGGTACTCGGCGTAGCTGCCTTGCCCATCAAATATTTGTGGGGTGTACCAGACTTCGTCTCCAGGCGCGAAGGAGGTCACGCCGGGCCCTACGGCTTCGACCACCCCGGAGACGTCGTGGCCGGTGATGGCCGGCAGTGGCACCAGGTCAAGATAGTCGCCGCGTCGAACCTGGTAATCCAGCGGGTTGATGGAAGTGGCGTGTACGCGGACCAGGACCTGTCCCGCTTGCGGCACGGGCTTGGGCACGTCGCGCAGTTCGAACGATTCAGGACCGCCGAATGATTTCAGAATCATCGCTTTCATGGTAAATCCTCGTATCTAGAAAAAGGGATATCGGGATATCTCGATATACTGCGATAAAAAAATGCTACAGATCTTTTCCAATGATCTCGGCGAGAGCACTGATGGTTGCTTCATTGCGCTTGTAGTAGGTCCACTGGCCGATGCGCCGGACTTCCACCAGGCCCACCCGTTGCAGCGTCGCCAGATAACCGGACACCGTTGACTGCGACAGGCCGATCCCTTCCTGGATACTGCTGACGCAAACGCCGACCGTGTGAACATCACCCTCATCCTGCGGGGGGAAGTTCTTTGCCGGATCCTTCAAACCTTTGAGGATTTGGAGACGTGTCGGGTTTGAGAGGGCTTTGAATATTTCGAGTAGGTCCATGCGGCGAGGATATCGAGATTTTTCGATATGTCAATACGTGGATTTTTGATAGTTAATGGACCAAGTTTTGGGGCTGCTGCGCAGCCAGCAGGGATAAATCCCCTCGCCACAAGGGGCTTGTGTTTGGCATGGTGGGTCTTTTGTGAGTGCTGCGCACTCAAGCGGGAGCAAGCTCCCTCGCCACAAGGCAAATCTGCCCGCTTTGTTTCAGTCTGCCTGCCCGAAGCGCCACCGCTTCATGAATACTCCCCTGATCTGCGAGACGTTGAAGACGATCCCGTGATTGCCCATGTATTGGAAAGCTCCTTCGAACTTCATCGCCCCGTATCCTTTCGAAGTAAAGGTGGCAATTGTCTAAAACAAGCGTATAGATTCAAATTATTTCGCCTTGCTACAGCATCCTGAAATTCTAGCAATCAGGGGGTGTACTTTTAATTCCATACAGCTGTAGCTGATAAAAAATATAAAAATAGGAAACCATTAAAAACATAAAGAAAGTTGGAAAATGTCTTGGGTGAAACCAGTAGATCAGGTTATGAATCAATAAGACTGCCGTGACGGCAGTAGCGAAGATGCTTACGATTTTTGCAAGAAGGGTGCGAGGCATATTGCTTAATTTTCTTTGCCGATAAGGTCGCTGTAGTATTAGAACCAGCAGAGATATGACCAGCGTGCCAATGATTGCTGTGAATGGGATAGCGATAATGTCATGCTCGACCGCATACAAGTTATTTTTGTAATTATAGTATAAATTGTAGCCACCAATTGCTGGGGTAGCTGAGAGACTTGCCAAATAAAAAAACAAAGAATGTCTTATTTTCATGTTTTCACTCTTGAGCCATGACAACAGCGTCACCCAATGCCATGGCACTTTTTAGAAGTTAGGAGTTTGAAAACCTTTTCCTATCAGATGAATTATATGCTCGCCCGAAATGTTTATTTCATACCCTGTTCCTGGTAGGGCTCTGCCAGCGGTAGTGAGTTGCTCAAGCGCGAGCGGTCTATCGCTTTCATTAAAGTCATAAACGTCATGATAGGCTTTGACTGTCCCCAGAAACTGCCAAGATGTATCTTGGTTGCGAGTGAAATCACCCTCAACACGGAGCGTGATTCGCCCAAGGTAAGCACCGCTGATAAGACTGTCTTCGCCGGTGGCGTATGCCACCTTTGGGTCCACCAGATGATAAGTGCCCGGTGATCTAGTGCTCCCGATAGTCTGCTTCAACAATGGGAGCTTGTGCTCTCTTATTTGTAAACCAATTGTATTTATATCGACCTCAAGCTTTTCGCCTTTCCCCCATAAATAGTGGGCCAATGCTTTAACCGGACTGAATGTGCCTCCAGATAATTTTGGCGTTTCCAATTTGAATGTTGTGCTGCGGGCGTATTTTGAGTGGGCAATGGCTATAATAGCCTCCCTCGACGTAAAACCGCTTCGCTCAAGCGCATCAGCCAAACTAAAGCAAATAGCCTTATTTTTGAAAAATACGTCATTTATACGCCAGTAAGGTGCCACCCAGCCGCGTTCTCGCTCGACAATTTGCCATATGTCCTTTATTGCACCATAAGCGTTTTTATGATTTATAGCCTTGTCGAGAACTTTAAGGTTGAAAGTGAAGTCGTCAAGACCGGTTTGAGTTTTTATAAGATCAGTTATGTAGAAATCATCATCTTCGGTCAGTACGTCTGGCTGAGGCGGTGGAAATATATAAGTACCATCAATGATGATACCGTCCGTAGACCAATATCCGCCGGTAGAACCACGCCACGTACCATTTACCTGAGTAGGAGGTAAGTCAATTCCGTTCTGCTTCATAAACTCAAGTCCTTTTGATCATAAAATTAAATTTGCTGCAGCCAGAACTGGTTGCCTGAATCTCTAATTAAGCACGGAGATACAGAACGCTCAATACCTCAATGGCGGCTTAGGAGATGGACTACAGGACTTTGGGAATAAGGTGACGAATTTATTTCTAACGTTAAATGCGTTCCCTTTCCCCGTTTAGCTAATCTGCTAAACCGCCGCCGTTTCAGGAACAACCCCACCCCAAGAGCAATGATCATTTGGGTAATTTCGGACAGGTGAGTTTCCAGTCAAGTCTTGGTGACCGGTACCAATGCTGGAGCGCTGAATGCGTTTCAGTTGAGCAGCCAGGCAGATCGCGCTGACTGTTTGGGGCTGCTGCGCAGCCCCAGCGGGGATGAATCCCCTCGCCACAGCAGGTTGGGTGCTGGTATTGGCGGGGGATTTTTGTGAGTGCTTCGCACTCAAGCGGGAGCAAGCTCCCTCGCCACGGGGTTGGGGTTGCTGGGCTTTAGGGATGGCGGTCCAGTTTTTTGAGGAACACGGTCATTTCTTTTTCGGCTTGTTTGTCGCCGTGGGCTTGGGCGGCTTGCAGGCCTTGTTCCCAGGCTTGGCGGGCGGCTGGGAGGTTGCCTTGGCCTTGGTGGGCTTTGCCCAGGAGTTTCCAGGCGGCGGAGTATTTGGGGTCGAGTTCGATACAGCGCTGCAGGTGTTCGGCGGCGCGGGGGAAGTCGCCCAGGTCGAGGTAGCCTTTGCCCAGGCCGAAGCGCAGGAGCGGGTTGTCGATGCCCTTGGCTAGCATTTTTTCCAGGGATTCGAGCATGGGGGGCATGTCCTTTTCTGGTGTTTCCAGCGACTGAATTTGTTGAATGTTAGATGGCTATCGTCGGATCGCCGCCCGGAGCAGGCTCGCTCCCACAGGGGTTCAATTTTGTTCACAAAATTTGTGATCACCTGAGATCCTCTGTGGGAGCGAGCCTGCTCCGGGCGGCGATCCGACGATTAGGCCCTTGGCATCACCGCAAAACCTGGATCAGAAAAAGCTCAACCCCACATGAAACAGCTTCTCGACATCCCGAATGTGCTTCTTGTCCACCAGGAACAGGATCACATGATCGCCCGTCTGGATCCGAGTGTCGTCATGGGCGATCAACACTTCTTCGTCGCGGATGATCGCGCCGATGGTAGTGCCGGGCGGTAGGCCGATGTCGCGGATGGCTTTGCCGATGACTTTGCTGGACTTGGCATCGCCGTGGGCAATCGCTTCGATGGCTTCGGCGGCGCCGCGGCGCAGGGAGTGGACGCTGACGATGTCGCCGCGCCGTACGTGGGCGAGCAAGGTGCCGATGGTTGCCAATTGCGGGCTGATGGCGATGTCGATGTCGCCGCCCTGGATCAGGTCGACGTAGGCCGGGTTGTTGATGATGGTCATGACCTTCTTCGCCCCCAGGCGCTTGGCCAGCAGCGAGGACATGATGTTGGCTTCGTCGTCGTTGGTCAGGGCCAGGAAGATGTCGGCGTCGGCGATGTTTTCTTCAAGCAGCAGGTCGCGGTCCGAGGCGCTGCCTTGCAGGACCACGGTGCTATCGAGGGTGTCGGATAGATAGCGGCAGCGCGCCGGGTTCATCTCGATGATCTTCACCTGATAACGGCTTTCGATGGCTTCGGCCAGACGCTCGCCGATCTGCCCGCCGCCGGCGATGACGATGCGTTTGTAGTTTTCGTCGAGGCGGCGCATTTCACTCATCACCGCGCGAATATTCGCCTTGGCGGCGATGAAAAATACCTCGTCGTCCGCTTCGATCAGCGTATCGCCCTGGGGCAGGATCGGCCGGTCCCGACGGAAAATCGCCGCGACCCGGGTCTCCACGTTTGGCATGTGTTCGCGCAACTGGCGCAGCTGCTGGCCCACCAACGGCCCGCCGTAGTACGCCTTGACCGCCACCAGTTGCGCCTTGCCTTCGGCGAAGTCGATCACCTGCAAGGCGCCCGGGTGTTCGATCAGACGCTTGATGTAGTTGGTTACTACCTGTTCGGGGCTGATCAGCACGTCCACCGGGATCGCTTCATTGTCGAAAAGATCGTTGCGGGTCAGGTAGGCCGCTTCGCGGACCCGGGCGATTTTGGTGGGGGTGTGAAACAGGGTGTGCGCGACTTGGCAGGCGACCATGTTGGTTTCATCGCTGTTGGTCACGGCCACCAGCATGTCGGCATCGTCGGCGCCAGCCTGGCGCAGCACGGTCGGCAAGGAGCCGCGACCTTGTACGGTGCGGATGTCGAGACGGTCGCCGAGGCCGCGCAGGCGTTCGCCGTCGGTGTCGACCACGGTGATGTCGTTGGCCTCGCTGGCCAGGTGTTCCGCCAGCGAACCGCCCACCTGCCCTGCGCCGAGGATGATGATTTTCATCCGCTCACTCCTTTCGAATCGGTCTTAACCGCGTGCGGCGGCGATCTTGATCAGCTTGGCGTAGTAGAACCCGTCGTGGCCGCCTTCCTGGGCCAGCAACTGGCGACCGTGAGGCTGCTTGAGGCCGGCCTGGCTGGCGATGTCCAGCTCGCGGGCGCCGGGGGTACGGGCGAGGAAGGCGTCGATCACTTCGGTGTTCTCGGTCGGCAGCGTCGAGCAGGTGGCATAGAGCAACATGCCGCCCACGTCGAGGGTCGGCCACAGGGCATCGAGCAGTTCGCCCTGCAACACCGCCAATGCGGCGATATCGTCCGGCTGGCGGGTGAGCTTGATGTCCGGGTGACGGCGGATCACCCCAGTGGCCGAGCATGGTGCGTCCAGCAGAATCCGCTGGAATGGCTTGCCGTCCCACCAGCTCGCGGTGTCGCGGCCGTCGGCGGCGATCAGATCGGCGTCGAGGCGCAGACGTTCGAGGTTTTCCTTGACCCGCACCAGCCGCTTGGCTTCCAGGTCCACGGCCACCACGCCGGCCAGCTTCGGCTCGGCCTCAAGGATGTGGCAAGTCTTGCCACCCGGCGCGCAGCAGGCGTCTAGCACCCGTTGGCCCGGCGCCAGTTCCAGCAGGTCGGCGGCCAGTTGCGCGGCCTCGTCCTGGACGCTGATCCAGCCTTCGGCAAAGCCCGGCAGGCTGCGCACGTCAGCGGGGGTTTCGAGGACGATGCCATCGCGGCTGTACTGGCACGGGATCGCCGGGACGCCCGCCTCGCCCAGCAACGCCAGGTAGGCATCGCGAGTGTGGTGGCGACGGTTGACCCGCAGGATCATTGGCGGATGGGCGTTGTTAGCCGCGCAGATGGCTTCCCACTGCTCGGGCCAGAAGGCCTTCAGGGATTTCTGCAACCAACGCGGGTGAGCGGTGCGCACCACCGGGTCATGCTCAAGCTCGGCCAGCAGGCTTTCGCTTTCCCGCTGGGCGCGGCGCAGCACGGCGTTTAGCAGGGCCTTGGCCCAGGGCTTTTTCAGTTTGTCGGCGCAGCCCACCGTTTCGCCGATGGCAGCGTGGGCGGGAACGCGGCTGTAGAGCAGTTGATAGAGCCCGACCAGTAACAGCGCTTCGACGTCAGCATCCGCGGCCTTGAACGGCTTTTGCAGCAGCTTGGCCGCCAGCGCCGACAAGCGCGGCTGCCAGCGGGCGGTGCCGAACGCCAGGTCCTGGGTGAAACCGCGATCGCGGTCTTCCACCTTGTCCAGCTGGGTCGGCAGGGAACTGTTGAGCGAGGCTTTGCCGCTGAGGACAGCGGCGAGGGCCTTGGCGGCGGCCAGACGCGGATTCATGAGGCGTCCGCCACTTGGCCAAGGATCGTGCCGAGGGCAAATTTCTCACGGCGGCTGTTGAACAGATCGCTGAAGTTCAGCGCCTTGCCGCCGGGCAATTGCAGGCGGGTCAGGCACAGCGCCTGCTCGCCACAGGCAACGACCAGGCCGTCCTTGCTGGCGCCGAGGATTTCACCCGGTGCGCCCTGCCCTTCGGTCAGGCTGGCCGCCAGCACTTTCAGGACTTCGCCGTTCAGGGTGCTGTGGCAGATCGGCCACGGGTTGAAGGCGCGCACCAAACGCTCCAGTTCGATGGCCGGGCGGCTCCAGTCGATGCGCGCTTCGTCCTTGTTCAATTTGTGAGCGTAAGTGGCGAGGCTGTCATCCTGCACTTCGCCTTGCAGGGTACCGGCGGCCAGCCCGGCGATGGCCTGGACCACCGCTGGCGGGCCGATCAATGCGAGGCGATCGTGCAGGCTGCCGCCGGTGTCTTCGGCGCTGATGGGCGTGCTGACCTTGAGCAGCATCGGCCCGGTGTCCAGGCCGGCTTCCATGCGCATCACGGTCACGCCGCTTTCGGCATCGCCCGCTTCCACGGCGCGCTGGATCGGCGCCGCACCGCGCCAGCGTGGCAGCAGCGAGGCGTGGCTGTTGATGCAACCCAGGCGCGGGATGTCCAGCACCACTTGCGGCAGGATCAGGCCGTAGGCGACCACCACCATCAAGTCCGGCTTCAGTGCGGCCAGTTCGGCCTGGGCCTGCGCGTCGCGCAGGGTCGGCGGCTGCAACACCTGGATGGCATTTTCCACAGCCAGCTGTTTGACCGGGCTGGGCATCAGCTTTTGCCCGCGACCGGCCGGGCGATCCGGCTGGGTGTAGACCGCGACGATCTCATGGGGGCTGGCCAGCAGGGCCTTGAGGTGTTCGGCGGCAAATTCGGGGGTGCCGGCAAAGACGATGCGCAGTGGCTCAGTCATGGGAGGCTCTCAGTTCAAAGCAGTCGCAAAAAGAAAAAGGCTTGCCGCGGCAAGCCTTTGAAGGGGGGCATCAAGCATTCTGGCGATGAATCTTTTCCAGTTTTTTCTTGATCCGGTCACGCTTGAGGGTCGACAGGTAATCGACGAACAACTTGCCGTTGAGGTGGTCACACTCGTGCTGGATGCACACCGCCAGCAGGCCTTCGGCGATCAGCTCGTAGGGCTGGCCGTCGCGGTCCAGGGCCTTGATCTTGACCTTCTGCGGGCGGTCGACATTTTCATAGAAGCCCGGCACCGAAAGGCAGCCTTCCTGGTACTGGTCCATCTCGTCGGTCAGGGTTTCGAACTCGGGGTTGATGAACACCCGGGGCTCACTGCGGTCTTCGGAGAGGTCCATGACGACAATACGCTTGTGCACGTTGACCTGGGTCGCGGCGAGGCCGATGCCCGGCGCTTCATACATTGTTTCAAACATGTCATCGACCAGCTGACGCACTTCGTCGTCCACTACGGCCACCGGTTTGGCGATAGTGCGCAGGCGCGGGTCCGGAAATTCGAGAATGTTCAAAATGGCCATAAGCTTGATAAATGCACGTGTGAGGTAAAGTCGGGTGGCTGGCCTGGCGTGTCTGGGGATGCAGGCTACCGTTGTAAAACACAGCTCCGAGGCACAGCGATCGAATCGGAGCGAGCCACGGGGGCTCTGGCGTTTTACGCGAACGCACATAATAAAGGGATTCACCGCATGAGGAAATCACTACTCGCCCTGCTGCTCCTGGCCTCGGCCGGTATCGCGCACGGGCAAGTGCAACTTCGGGAAGGTTTTCCCCAGCAATACACGGTGGTGACAGGCGACACGCTTTGGGACATTTCCGGCAAATACCTGCGTGAGCCCTGGAAATGGCCGGAACTCTGGCAGGCCAACCCGCAGATCGAAAACCCCAACCTGATCTACCCCGGCGACACGCTGACCCTGGTCTACGTCAATGGCCAACCGCGCCTGACCCTCAATCGCGGCGCGTCGCGGGGCACCATCAAGCTGTCGCCACGGGTGCGCAGCTCGCCAGTGGCCGACGCGATTCCGAGCATTCCGCTGCAGGCCATCAACAGCTTCCTGCTGAGCAACCGCATCGTCGACAAGCTCGAAGACTTCGACAAGGCGCCGTACGTCGTCGCCGGCGATGCCGAACGGGTGCTCAGCGGCACCGGGGACCGGATCTTCGCTCGCGGCAAGTTCGATGACGATCAGTCGGCCTACGGCATCTTCCGCCAGGGCAAGGTCTACACCGATCCCGAGACCAAGGAGTTCTTGGGCATCAACGCCGATGACATCGGCGGCGGCGAGGTGATTGCCACCGAAGGCGATGTCACCACCCTGGCGCTGCAACGCACCACCCAGGAAGTGCGCCTCGGTGATCGGTTGTTCAGTGGCGAGGAACGCTCGATCAACTCGACCTTCATGCCTAGTGCGCCGAAAACCCAGATCAACGGGCTGATTCTCGACGTGCCGCGGGGGGTGACCCAGATCGGTGCGTTGGACGTGGTGACCGTGAACAAGGGCCGTCGTGATGGTCTGGTCGAAGGCAACGTGCTGGCGGTGATGAAGACCGGCGAGACCGTTCGCGACCGTATCAACGGCCAATCGGTGAAGATCCCCGACGAACGCGCCGGTTTGCTGATGGTCTTCCGCACCTACGACAGGCTCAGCTATGGCCTGGTGCTATACGCCTCACGTTCGCTGGCGGTGCTCGACAAGGTGCGTAATCCGTAACAGGTCTCACAAGTTACCAACAGAGTTATCCACAGCTTATTCCCGTTCGTACGGGACCTATAACGATCAAGGATGATCGCATGTCATTACCTGAATCTGCTCCGGTTTCCCCGGCGGAACTGGAGGCTCGGCTACGCCTTCACCGTTTGCCGCAACTGGGACCCAAACGTTTCATGACCTTGCTGGAGGCCTTCGGCTCGGCCTCGAAAGCCATCAGCGCGCCGGCCAGTGCATGGCGTGCGCTGGGGTTGCCGGCGGCCTGTGCCGAGGCGCGGCGCGATCCGGATGTGCGCGATGGCGCGGCCCATGGATTGGCCTGGCTAGAGCGTCCGGGCCAGCATTTACTGATGTGGGACCAGCCTGACTACCCTGCACTGCTGGGGGAAATCAGCGACGCGCCACCGCTGTTGTTCGTCGCCGGTGACCCGACCATTCTGGATAAACCGCAACTGGCGATGGTCGGCAGCCGTCGGGCATCGCGTCCGGGCATGGACACGGCGGCGGCGTTTTCCCGCAGTCTGGCCGGGGCCGGTTTTGTCATCACCAGTGGCCTGGCCTTGGGGATTGATGCGGCGGCCCATCAGGCAGCACTGGATGTGGGCGGACGCACCGTTGGGGTGCTCGGCACCGGGTTGGAAAATTTTTATCCACAGCGCAATCGTCGGCTGGCCGATGCGATGGTCGACCAGGGCAGCGCGGTGCTGTCGGAGTTTCCCCTGGACGCTGCGCCCCATGCGAGCAACTTCCCTCGGCGCAATCGGATCATCAGCGGTTTGTCCCTGGGGGTGCTGGTGGTGGAGGCCAGTGTTGCCAGTGGTTCGCTGATTACCGCGCGATTGGCTGCGGAACAGGGGCGCGAGGTGTATGCGATACCGGGCTCGATCCATCACCCCGGCGCCCGGGGCTGCCATCAGTTGATCCGCGACGGTGCGGCGCTGGTGGAAACGGTCGAGCACATTCTTGAAGCCTTGCGCGGTTGGCAGCGGTTACCGCAAGCTTCGGCGCCGGAGCCGGTGACCCATCCGCTGCTGCGCCTGCTGCATGCCGCGCCGCAGACCAGCGAGGCGCTGGCCGACGCCAGTGGCTGGGGCTTGCCGAAGGTGTTGGCGGCGCTGACTGAACTGGAGATGGAGGGCCGGGCCATCTGTGATACCGGGCGGTGGTTTGCACGCTAGGTTTTATGGGGAAGATCGGTAAACTGCGCACAGCCTTATTTGCGTTGCGGAGAATCTTTCATGGTCAACAGTTGGCGTGTGCAACAAGCCGCACGAGAAGTTCGTGCCGGGGCGGTGATTGCCTATCCAACCGAAGCGGTCTGGGGTTTGGGTTGCGATCCGTGGAATGAAGAGGCGGTGGAGCGGCTGCTGGCGATCAAGTCGCGGCGGCCGGACAAAGGCCTGATCCTGGTGGCGGACAACATCCATCAGTTCGATTTTCTGTTCGAAGACTTCCCCGACACCTGGATGGACCGCATGGCCAGCACCTGGCCGGGGCCCAATACCTGGCTGGTGCCGCACCAGAACCTGCTGCCGGAATGGATCACCGGCGTGCACGACACCGTCGCGCTGCGGGTCAGCGACCACCCGACCGTGCGCGACTTGTGCTCGCTGGTCGGCCCGCTGGTCTCCACCTCAGCCAACCCCCAAGGCCGCCCGGCGGCGCGCACGCGGATTCGCGTCGAGCAATACTTCCGCGGACAACTCGACCTGGTCCTCGGCGGCAACCTCGGCGGGCGCAAAAACCCCAGCGTCATCCGCGACCTGGCGACCGGCAAAGTCGTCCGCCCGGACTGAGCCCAAACACATACCCCGCCCTGTGGGAGCGAGCCTGCTCGCGAAGACGTCGGCACGTCCAGCACTGATGTTGACTGACACACCACTTTCGCGAGCAAGCTCGCTCCCACAGTAGTTTTGGGTCGGACAAGTATTTTTGTGAACACCCCAGACCCCATGTGGGAGCGAGCCTGCTCGCGAAGACGTCGGCACATCCAGCACTGATGTTGGCTGACACACCGCTTTCGCGAGCAAGCTCGCTCCCACAGTAGTTTTGGGGTCGGACGCAGTATTTGTGAACAACCCAGACCCCATGTGGGAGCGAGCTTGCTCGCGATGGCGTCCGGTCAGTCAGCACTAGTTTTGACTGATAAACCGCTATCGCGAGCAGGCTCGCTCCCACAGGGTTTGCGCACCGCTCAAGGCAAGAGAATGGTCGACCCGGTCGTGCGTCGTGCCGACAACTCCGTATGAGCCTTGGCCGCCTCCGCCAGTGGATACCGCTGGTTGATGTCCACCGTGAGCTTGCCGCTGCTGATCATCGCGAACAGCTCGTCCGCCATGCGTTGCAGGTTTTCGGCGTTGTTGGCGTAGGTCGCCAGGGTCGGGCGGGTGACGTACAGCGAGCCTTTGGCCGAAAGGATGCCCAGGTTCACGCCGTCCACCGCGCCGGAGGCATTGCCGAAGCTCACCAGCAAGCCACGGGGGGCTACGCAGTCCAGGGAGGTCAGCCAGGTGTCCTTGCCGACGCCGTCGTACACCACCGGGACTTTCTTGCCGTCGGTCAATTCCAGCACGCGCTGTACGACGTTTTCCTTGCTGTAGTCGATGGTTTCCCAAGCGCCGTGGGCCTTGGCGATGGCGGCTTTTTCCGACGAGCTGACCGTGCCGATCAGCTTCACGCCCAACGCCTTGGCCCATTGGCAGGCCAGGGAGCCCACACCACCGGCGGCCGCGTGGAACAGGATGGTTTCGCCCCCTTTAAGTTCATAGGTCTGACGCAACAGGTACTGCACGGTCAGCCCCTTGAGCATCACCCCGGCAGCCTGTTCGAAGCTGATGGATTCCGGCAGGTGCACCAGGTTGGCTTCAGGCAATACATGCACATCGCTATAGGCGCCCAGCGGACCGCTGCCATACGCTACCCGATCACCAACCTTGAAGCGCTTGACCTCGCTGCCGACCGCCTCGACCACGCCCGCGCCTTCCGCGCCCAGGCCCGATGGCAGCGCCGGGGGTGGGTAGAGGCCGCTGCGGTAATAGGTGTCGATGAAATTCAGGCCGATCGCCCGGTTGCTGACGCGCACTTGTTGCGGGCCCGGCTCGGCGGGCTGGTAGTCCACGTATTCGAGTACGTCGGGGCCGCCGTGGGCACTGAACTGGATACGTTTGGCCATTTCATTTTCTCCATGTCGTGGGACTTTTTACCAAGCCTGCTATCGGACTCCTAAGCTTGACCGTCGTCAACTGTGGCGTGGGCAGGTGCGGTGGTATCCTGTGCGCCCATTTGCCACCGGCCCGTTGTCCGCCGCGTAGCGTAGCCCTGATCAAGGTGATGTCATGTCCACTCGCACCGAGGCCGTGAAAGCTTATCTGCTCGACCTGCAAGACCGTATCTGCGCCGCCCTGGAAGCCGAAGACGGCGGCACGCGCTTCGTCGAAGACGCCTGGACCCGGCCTGCCGGCGGTGGCGGTCGTACGCGGGTGATCGAAAACGGCACGGTCATCGAAAAGGGTGGCGTAAACTTTTCCCACGTTTTTGGTAGCGGTCTCCCACCGTCAGCCAGTGCCCATCGGCCGGAACTGGCCGGGCGCGGTTTCGAGGCCCTGGGCGTGTCGCTGGTGATCCACCCGCACAACCCCCACGTGCCGACGTCCCATGCCAACGTGCGCTTTTTCATCGCCGAAAAGGAAGGCGAGGAACCGGTCTGGTGGTTCGGCGGCGGCTTCGACCTGACGCCCTACTACGGCGTCGCGGAAGATTGCGTGCACTGGCACCGGGTCGCCGAGCAGGCCTGCGCCCCGTTCGGCCCCGAGGTGTACCCACGCTACAAGGCCTGGTGCGACAGCTATTTCCATCTCAAGCATCGCAACGAGCCCCGGGGCATCGGCGGCCTGTTCTTCGACGACCTGAACGAGTGGGACTTCGACACCAGCTTCGCCTTCATGCGCGCCATCGGCGACGCCTACATCGATGCCTACCTGCCGATCATGCGCCGTCGCAAACACGATCCGTTCACTGCCAAGCAGCGGGAATTCCAGGAATACCGCCGCGGGCGCTACGTGGAGTTCAACCTGGTCTACGACCGCGGCACCCTGTTCGGCCTGCAATCGGGCGGGCGCACCGAATCGATCCTGATGTCGCTGCCACCGCAAGTGCGCTGGGGCTACGACTGGAAAGCCGAGCCGGGCAGTGAAGAAGCACGCCTGACCGAATACTTCCTGCAGGACCGCGACTGGCTGGCGACGGCCTGAGGGGATGACCATGGATCGCTACGTTGTCATGGGTAACCCGATCGGCCACAGCAAGTCGCCGCTGATCCATCGCCTGTTCGCCGAGCAGACCGGTCAGGCGCTGGACTACACCACGCTGCTGGCGCCCCTGGAGGATTTTGCCGGTTGTGCGCGGGAATTTTTCCGTGAAGGTCGTGGGGCAAACGTCACGGTGCCGTTCAAGGAAGACGCCTTCCGCCTGGCCAACAGCCTGACCGAGCGCGCGCAGCGGGCCGGGGCGGTCAATACCTTGAGCAAACTGGCCGACGGCAGCCTGTTGGGCGACAACACCGACGGCGCCGGGCTGGTCCGCGACCTGACCGTCAACGCCGGTTTCAGCCTCAAGGGCAAACGCATCCTGTTGCTGGGGGCCGGTGGCGCAGTGCGCGGCGCCCTGGAGCCGCTGCTGGCCGAAGGGCCGGCTTCGGTGATCATCGCCAACCGCACGGTGGAAAAAGCCGAGTTGCTCGCTGAACTGTTCGCCGACCTGGGCCCGGTTTCGGCCAGTGGCTTCGACTGGCTGAAAGAGCCGGTGGACCTGATCATCAACGCCACGTCCGCGAGCCTGTCAGGGGATGTACCACCGATTGCCGGAAGCTTGATCGAACCCGGCAAGACGTTTTGCTACGACATGATGTACGGCAAGGAACCGACCTCGTTCTGCCGTTGGGCCAGCGAACATGGCGCGGCGGTGGCGATGGATGGCCTGGGCATGCTGGCCGAGCAGGCGGGCGAAGCTTTCTACCTGTGGCGCGGCGTACGTCCGGACACCGCGCCCGTGCTGGCTGAACTGCGCCGTCAACTCGCACTGCCGTAACACGGATGAAATCATCGTGGCGAGGGAGCTTGCTCCCGCTTGGCCGCGAAGCGCCCACAGGAAAGGACTGCTGCGCAGCCCAGCGGGAGCAAGCTCCCTCGCCACGGGTGCAGCGATGCCCTTAAGCGTACCTGCATAGCCAAGGCTTGCTTACGCCTGGGATGGCAATAGGGTCTCCACCGCCCCCTGCGCCACCCCACCCTCAAGCTTGCGCCACAACAACCGCACATTCGCCTTGCGCACCAGGGCGCAGCGGTACAGGCGAATCTCCAATGGCACATGCCACTGCGCGCCGCCGCAGATCACCAGCTCGCCCCGGGCCAGTTCGGCGCGCACGCTCAGGTGCGGCACCCAGGCGATGCCCAGGCCTTCCAGTGCCATGCTCTTGAGGCTGTCGGCCATGGCGGTTTCGTAGATAGTGGTAAAACGCAGCGCTCGCTGGCGCAACAGTTGGTTGACCGAACGCCCGAGAAACGCCCCGGCGCTGTAGGCCAGCAGCGGCACGCTGGCTTCGCCTTCGAGATCGAACAGCGGCTTGCCATCGGCATCGGCCGCGCAGACCGGGAGCATTTCGGTCTGGCCCAAGTGCAGCGAGGGGAAGATTTCCGGGTCCATCTGCATCGCCGAATCCGGATCGTAGAAAGCCAGCATCAAGTCGCAGCCGCCTTCACGCAATGCATGCACGGCATCGCCGACGTTGGTCGCCACCAGCCGCGTGGCGATGTTCATCCCTTCGTTGCGCAATTGCGCGATCCAACGTGGGAAAAAGCCCAGTGCCAAGGAGTGCGCGGCCGCCACTTGGATGACTTCGCCTTGCCCGCCTTCCAGATGATGCAAGTGACGCAGCACTTCGCCCAACTGCTCCACCACCGTGCGCGCCGTCACCAGGAACAGTTGCCCTGCCGCTGTGAGCTCGATGGGCGTGCGGGAACGGTTGACCAACGTCAGGCCCAGCGCCGCCTCCAGGCTTCGGATTCGCCGGCTGAACGCCGGCTGCGTCACGAAGCGCCGTTCGGCCGCCTGGGAAAAACTCCGGGTCGCGGCCAGGGCACTGAAGTCCTCGAGCCACTTGCTTTCAAGATTCATCACATCCTCCGGACACGCACCAAAACAGGTCACACGTTCGCCGCGTCGCCGGCGTCACACGAGCATTATGCCGAATCAGCATAGGCCAGTGTTTAACAGCATTGGCTCTATTTTTTCTCCAGGCCTAGGATTCGCAGCGTTCCGGCTCAGACCGGGTCCTTATCGAGATGATTTCTATCATGTCCTCCGCTGCATCTTTCCGCACAGAAAAAGACCTGCTTGGCGTACTCGAAGTACCGGCTCAAGCGTACTACGGCATCCAGACCCTGCGAGCGGTAAACAACTTCCGTCTCTCCGGCGTCCCGATTTCGCATTACCCGAAACTGGTGGTCGGTCTGGCCATGGTCAAGCAAGCCGCCGCTGACGCCAACCGCGAACTGGGCCAGCTCAGCGAAGCCAAGCACGCAGCCATCAGCGAAGCCTGTGCACGATTGATCCGCGGTGATTTCCACGAAGAATTCGTGGTGGACATGATTCAGGGCGGCGCCGGCACGTCGACCAACATGAATGCCAACGAAGTGATCGCCAACATCGCGCTGGAGGCCATGGGCCACCAGAAAGGCGAGTACCAATACCTGCACCCCAACAACGACGTGAACATGGCGCAGTCCACCAACGACGCCTACCCGACCGCGATCCGCCTGGGTCTGCTGCTAGGTCACGATGCGTTGCTGGCCAGCCTCGACAGCCTGATCCAGTCGTTCGCCGCCAAGGGTGAAGAATTCAGCCACGTCCTGAAAATGGGCCGTACCCAGCTGCAAGACGCCGTGCCAATGACCCTGGGCCAGGAGTTCCGCGCCTTCGCCACCACCCTGAGCGAAGACCTGGCACGCCTGAAGTCCCTGGCGCCTGAACTGCTCACCGAAGTGAACCTGGGCGGCACCGCCATCGGCACCGGCATCAACGCCGACCCACGCTACCAGGCCCTGGCCGTGCAGCGTCTGGCGACCATCAGCGGCCAGCCGCTGGTACCGGCCGCCGACCTGATCGAAGCCACCTCCGACATGGGCGCCTTCGTGCTGTTCTCCGGCATGCTCAAGCGCACCGCGGTCAAGCTGTCGAAGATCTGCAACGACCTGCGCCTGCTGTCCAGCGGCCCGCGCACCGGCATCAACGAGATCAACCTGCCGGCTCGCCAGCCGGGCAGCTCGATCATGCCAGGCAAGGTCAACCCGGTGATCCCGGAAGCGGTCAACCAGGTGGCATTCCAGATCATCGGCAACGACCTGGCCCTGACCATGGCAGCCGAAGGCGGCCAGCTGCAACTGAACGTAATGGAGCCGCTGATCGCCTTCAAGATCTTCGACTCGATCCGCCTGCTGCAACGGGCCATGGACATGCTGCGCGAGCACTGCATCGTCGGCATCACCGCCAACGAAGCGCGCTGCCGCGAACTGGTCGAGCACTCGATCGGCCTGGTCACCGCCCTGAACCCGTACATCGGCTATGAAAACGCCACCCGCATCGCCCGTGTTGCCCTGGAAAGCGGCCGCGGCGTGCTGGAGCTGGTGCGCGAAGAAGGCTTGCTCGACGACGCCATGCTCGACGACATCCTGCGCCCCGAAAACATGATTGCTCCGCGTCTGGTCCCGCTCAAAGCGTGATCGATGCGGCTAGGGTTTGTACGAAAAGTCGCCGAGCGGCGATCAGGCAAGGCGAAAACAGGCGAGGAAGCGGAGTTTACGGGTTGTAAATGAGCATTCCGAGCCTGTTTTCAACGCAGCATGATCGTCGCGCAGGCACTTTGCGTACAAAGCCTAACGCTCACCAGGTCGAGGGACTAGACACCTCTCACCTTTTGAGGGCTTGGGGATCTTCCCCAAGCCCTTTTTTTAATTGATCGCTGCAAAGCAAGAGGATGACCGAACCTGTAGGAACGAAACTTCTCGCAATAAACGATGACGCGCTGCCGCTTCAACAAACCGCGTCGCCAGCCATTGTGAGCAGGCTCGAGCCCACAAGAATCTGACCGAGAGGCCAGATAAAAGAAGGGTCCGTTTCGTCGGACGCACCACAACCGTGCAGACGGGCGCCGCACTGATAGGTATAGTGCCGCCCCTCTTCGCATGGAGCGGTCGTCGGTAGCGAGACCCCAACACATGCGAAACCCGAACTAATAACAAACCCGCGAAGTGGACCGGGACGAAACATCGCCTCGCCTGTCGTGTCGCACGCCGACCGATGTAACGCGATGTTTCCAAATGGCCAGTATTTGCTTAAACAAAAAACAGCGAGGAATACTCATGCTCGAAGTCATCAACGACTTCCTCTCAGGGAAAGTGCTGATCCTGCTTATTGTGGGACTCGGTAGCTACTTCACGATCCGCTCGCGCTTCGTCCAGTTCCGCCATTTCGGCCACATGTTCAGTGTCTTCAAAGAGTCCCTTCACGGCCAGGCAGGCCAGCTGAGCTCGTTCCAGGCCCTGATGCTGAGCCTCGCCGGTCGCGTCGGCGCCGGTAACATCGCCGGTGTGGGCATCGCCGTGACCCTCGGCGGCCCGGGCGCCGTGTTCTGGATGTGGGTCACCGCACTGGTGGGCATGTCCAGCAGCTTCTTCGAATGCACCCTGGCCCAGGTCTACAAGCGCGCCGACGGCGACGGCCTGTACCGCGGCGGTCCGGCCTACTACATCCAGCACGGCCTGAAGCTGAAAGGCATGGCGGTGGTGTTCTCCATCCTGCTGCTGGTCACCTACGGCTTCGCCTTCATCGGCCTGCAGTCCTACACCGTGACCCACTCGCTACAGAACGCCTTTGCCTTCGACCCACGCCACACCGGTATCGTCCTGGCGGTGCTGCTGGCCATCACCTTCATCGGCGGCATCAAACGCATCGCCGCGGTGTCCGACCTACTGGTACCGATCAAGACCCTGGCCTATATCGGCGTGACCCTGTACGTGATCGGCACCCAGATCGAACACGTGCCAGCCATGCTGGAAACCATCTTCAAGAGCGCCTTCGGCCTCGACCCAGCCTTCGGCGGCCTGCTCGGCAGCGCCATCGTGATGGGCGTGAAGCGTGGCGTGTTCGCCAACGAAGCAGGCCTGGGCAGTGCGCCGAACGTCGCCGCCGTGGCCGCCGTGAAGCACCCGGGCGCCCAGGGCGTGGTCCAGGCCTTCAGCGTGTTCCTCGACACCTTCGTGATCTGCACCTGCACCGCGCTGCTGATCCTGCTGTCGGGCTTCTACACCCCGGGCTTCGAAGGTGACGGCATCGTCCTGACCCAGAACTCGCTGGCCGCCGTGGTCGGTGACTGGGGCCGCGTGTTCGTCAGCGTCGCGCTGTCGCTGTTCGTCTTCACCTGCATCCTCTATAACTACTACCTGGGCGAGAACAGCCTGCAGTTCCTCAGCCGCAACCGCGTCGTGCTGATGGTTTTCCGCGGCCTGGTTCTGGCGCTGGTGGTATGGGGTTCGATGCAGGATCTTTCGACCGTGTTCGCCTTCGCCGACATCACCATGACCTGCCTGGCCTTCGTCAACTTGATGGCCCTGGCCATGTTGTTCAAGGTCGGCCTGCGCGTGATGCGCGACTACGACGAGCAGCGCCGCGCCGGCGTCAAGCAACCAGTGTTCGACTCCAGCAAATTCACCGATCTGGACCTGGACCTGAAGGCCTGGCCGACCAGCCCAAGCCAATCGGCTCCACGCGAGCAAGGCGCAGCCCAGGGCACGCCCGCCACGCAACGCTGATCGCCCTGGCGGGTGGCTCCCCGCCACCCGCCGCGACAGACCGCAACGAGTGGCGTCCTGCCACTCGACGTGACACACCTTGCGCACGCAGGCATGCTGCGGCGCAAGGTGCATTCGTCCAGGAGACCCATCAATGAATTCCGCCTCTTACCCTGCCGCCCAGCACGTCATGGTGCTCTACACCGGCGGCACCATCGGCATGCAGGCCAGCGCCCACGGCCTGGCCCCGGCGTCCGGCTTCGAAGCGCGGATGCGCGACTACCTGCACAGCCAGCCTGAACTTGTCATCCCGCAATGGCGCTTCCGGGAAATGTCGCCGCTGATCGACAGCGCCAACATGACGCCGGCCTACTGGCAGCAACTGCGCGAAGCGGTGGTCGATGCCGTGGACGTGCAGGGCTGCGACAGCGTGCTGATCCTGCACGGCACCGACACCCTGGCCTACAGCGCAGCGGCCATGAGCTTCCAACTGCTGGGCCTGCATGCACGGGTGTGCTTCACCGGTTCCATGCTGCCGGCCGGCGTGACCGACAGCGATGCCTGGGAAAACCTCAGCGGCGCGCTGGTTGCCCTCGGCCAGGGCCTGGCGCCAGGGGTGCACCTGTACTTCCACGGCGAGCTGCTGGCGCCAACCCGTTGCGCGAAAGTGCGCAGCTTCGGTCGTCATCCGTTCAAGCGCCTGGAGCGCCAGGGCGGCGGCGTGAAAGCTACATCCTTGCCGACGCAGTTGAATTACGACCAACCCAAGCAACTGGCGAATATCGCCGCGCTGCCGCTGTTCCCCGGCATCAGCGCCGAGATCCTCGACGGCCTGCTGGGCAGCGGCATCCAAGGCCTGGTGCTGGAGTGCTACGGCAGCGGCACCGGTCCGAGCGACAATCCGGCCTTCCTCGCCAGCCTGGCGCGGGCACGGGACAACGGTGTGGTGGTGGTGGCGGTGACGCAGTGTCATGAAGGCGGCGTGGAGCTGGACGTCTACGAGGCCGGCAGCCGTTTGCTCGGGGTCGGCGTGCTGTCCGGCGGCGGGATGACTCGTGAAGCCGCGTTCGGCAAGTTGCAGGCGTTGATCGGCGCCGGGCTGCCGGTGGATGAGGTTCGGCGGCTGGTTGAGCTGGATTTGTGTGGTGAGCTGATCTGACGCCCTACAAAACCTGTGGGAGCGAGCCTGCTCGCGATGGCTGACTTTCATTCAGCATCTATGTTGAATGTTCCACCGCTATCGCGAGCAGGCTCGCTCCCACAGGGGTTGTGCGCACCGGGCGATCTTCACTCGGCACACAACTTGCTCCACTTCCAGCCTCCCAAAGGCTGGAAACGAACATGCTTCATTCCCACCTCACCACCCTCAACGCCGTCTCCCTGGTGCTCAACACCTTTAAAGGCGAAGGGCTGGCCGATGACACCTTGCTGGCCGGCAGCGGCATCAGCGCGGCGGACCTGAGCCGGGCGGACACGCGCATCACCACCAATCAAGAAATGCAGGTGTGCGCCAACGCCGTGGCCCTCAAGCGCGACATTGGCCTGGAGCTGGGCCTGCGCATGCATGTTTCGTCCTACGGCCTGCTCGGCTATGCCCTGCTCACCAGTGCCACCTTAGGTGACGCGTTACGCCTGGCCCTGCGCTATCCGGCGCTATTGGGAACACTCTTCGAACTGAACCTGGAAGACGATGGCGAGCGCACCTGGCTCTGCGCCCGTGACTACCGGGAAAATCCGGCCCTGGCGGCGTTCAACGCCGAGTTCTGCATGGTCTCGCTGAGGGTCATCTGCAATGACCTGCTCGGTCGGGCGCTGCCCCTGAGCGCGGCGCGCTTCGAACACCCGGCGCCCGATTACCAGGCGCGCTACAGGACCGTGTTCGATTGTCCGGTGCGCTTCGACAGTCTCGACAATGCCTTCGCCTTCGACCGTCACTGGCTCGACCAGCCCCTGCCCCTGGCCGATCCCATCACCCATCACGGCATGGCCGAACGTTGCCGCAGGCAGAACACCGAATTCACCGGACGCCAGGCCTGGCTCGGGCGAATCCGCCAACTGCTCGCCGCGCAACTGGACGCCGCCCCCGGCCTGGAAGGCCTGGCCGAACAGATGAACTGCTCGCCCCGCACCCTGCGCAGGCACCTCAAGGACTTGGGTTGCAGCTATCAGGACCTGCTGGACGAACTGCGCTTCGAACGGGCCAAACAGCTGCTCTGCGAAGACCGGCTGCCGATCTACCAGATCGCCGAACGGCTGGGTTTCAGCGAAACCGCGAGCTTTCGCCACGCCTTCGTACGCTGGAGCGGCGTCGCGCCGAGCCAGTTCAGGACCTGAGGCCAGAACCGAGCTGTCATCCACAACAGCTACCCCCCGTGAGCCGGTTCGAAACGGCTGTCATCCACACCACCCGGTGGCGAGGGAGCTTGCTCCCGCTGGGCGGCGAAGCCGCCCCAGAATCGGATGGCGCAGTCCTTCAGGAAAACCATATGAACCGGGCCTGCGACGGCTGCGCCGCCGAGCGGGAGCAAGCTCCCTCGCCACGGGTCGCGTAGCCATAATGTTCGGGCGGGCACCACCCAGGCGATAGCCCCCGCCTGAGCCATATCCACTTCGCCCACCCAAGGGCCATTTGCGGTCAAACCTTTTGGCCACTTCGATCCCCTTTTGGCCTCTCCTGCCATTCTCTGAAACGCCCCGCCCCGCAAGACTGTGACCCAACGATTCAGCCTTGCGGAGAACAATAAATGCTGACGATCTACTCTGACGATCACCACCTACACCATGGCCGCTGCGAGTTGATGGACGGGCAGTTGATGCCTTGTTTCGAGATGCCTTCGCGGGCCGATCATGTGCTGGAGCGGGTCAAGGCCCAGGCATTGGGCCCGGTCGAGGCGCCACAGGATTTTGGCCTGGGGCCGATCCAACGCATTCACACCCCCGCTTACCTGGAGTTTTTCAAAGGCGCCTGGGATCGCTGGACCGCGTTCAACCGTGAAGGTGATCTGCTGCCGTTCACCTGGCCGGCCCGTACCCTGCGTTCGGTCATTCCGCAGAGCCTGCACGGCCAACTCGGCTATTACAGCTTCGACGGCGGTGCGCCGATTACCGCCGGGACCTGGCAAGCGGCCTATAGCGCGGCCCAGGTGGCCCTCACCGCCCAGGCCGAGATCCAGCGCGGCGCCCGCGCTGCCTTTGCCTTGTGCCGTCCGCCGGGGCATCACGCCGCCAGTGACTTGATGGGCGGTTACTGCTACCTCAATAACGCCGCCATCGCGGCCCAGGCGTTCCTCGACCAGGGCCACAAAAAAGTGGCGATCCTCGACGTGGATTACCACCACGGCAACGGCACGCAGTCGATTTTCTACGGGCGCAGCGACGTGTTGTTCACTTCGATCCATGGCCATCCAGAGGCTGAGTTTCCGTTTTTCCTGGGCTATGCCGATGAGCGCGGTGAAGGCGCCGGTGAAGGGTTCAATTTCAACTACCCGTTGCCGGCCGGCTCGGGCTGGGACACCTGGAGCGCCGCGCTGGAGCAGGCGTGCGACCAGATTCAGCGCTACGACGCCGATGTGCTCGTAGTGTCGCTGGGTGTGGACACCTTCAAGGACGACCCGATTTCCCAATTCAAGCTCGACAGCCCGGATTACCTGGCGATGGGCAAACGCATCGCCGCACTTGGCAAGCCGACGCTGTTCGTGATGGAAGGCGGCTATGCGGTGGCCGAAATCGGCATCAACGCCGTGAACGTGCTCGAAGGTTTTCAAAGCGCCCAATGAGGAAAAACAGCATGAAGAAACTCAAGCGTTTAATGGCCCCCGCCCTGTGCGCCGCGCTGCTTTGCGGCGCTGTCCAGGCCGAGGAGCGCACCCTGCGGGTCTATAACTGGTTCGACTACATCACGCCCAAAGCCTTGGACGACTTCAAGGCGCAGAACAGTCAGGTGAAGCTGGTCTATGACATCTTCGACACCAACGAAGCCCTGGAGGCCAAGTTGCTGACCGGCAACTCCGGCTATGACGTGGTGGTGCCATCCAACGTGTTCCTGGCCAAGCAGATCGAGGCCGGGGTGTTCCAGCCGCTGGACCGCAGCAAGTTGCCGAACTGGAGCCATCTCGACCCCAAGCTGATGAAGTTGATCGAGGCCAACGATCCGGGCAACAAGTTCGCCGTGCCCTACATGTACGGCACCATCCTGATCGGCTTCAACCCGGACAAGGTCAAGGCGGCCCTGGGCGACAACGCGCCGGTGGACAGCTGGGACCTGATCTTCAAGGAAGAGAACATCAGCAAGCTCAAGCAATGCGGCGTGGCGTTGCTGGATTCGCCGTCGGAGATCCTGCCCCTGGCCTTGCAGCACCTGGGCCTGGACCCCAACAGCAAGAAGCCGGCGGACTATGCCAAGGCCGAAGCGTTGTTGATGAAGATCCGCCCGCACATCACTTACTTTCATTCGTCCAAGTACATGGCCGACATCGCCAACGGTGACATTTGCGTGGCGGTCGGTTACTCCGGCAGCTTCTCCCAGGCCGCCAACCGGGCCAAGGAAGCCAAGAACGGCGTGACGGTGGACATGCGCCTGCCCAAGGAAGGCGCGCCGATCTGGTTCGACATGCTCGCCATCCCCAAAGGCGCGAAAAACCCGGACGACGCCTACGCCTTCATCAACTATCTGTTGCAGCCGCAGGTGATCGCGCCCGTCAGTGATTTCGTCGGGTATCCAAACCCGAACAAGGACGCTACGGACAAGGTCGACCCGGCGATTCGCAACAACCCCAACCTGTACCCGACCGAGGCGGCGATGGCGACGCTATATACCCTGCAACCGTTGCCCAAGGACGCCGAGCGGGCGCGCACCCGGGCCTGGACCCGGATCAAGTCCGGCCAGTAACCCTCGCCACAAGGTATTTGTCTGGTCCCGGGAGAGGGTGAGTCTCACCCGGGCTGACCCTGCGCGATATACCCTGCCCGATATACATAGTTACCACCGTCCCTGTTTTGCCGCGCCCTAGCATGGCGTTCCCGAAGCGTTCGGCTTTGGGCATGCCATGTATCGCGAGACAGGGAGACTCAGATGACACTACCCTCCACCCCCACCGCCGCACCCGCCGCGCCTGACGCCAGCGTTGGCGACGCAGTGCTCAACCAGTTGCTCGCCGGCCCGACCTCGCCGGAGGTGGCCGCCGATCTCCTGCGCAGTACGCTCAGGAAGCTCTATCCCCATTTGCATCTGGACCCGAACAACACAGTGATCGGGGAGCCGGACTGGGAGATCGTCAGCGGCGAAATCGTTGAACGACCAACGCGCTACCAGACACTCAGCAACATGCTGGCGGCACGAATGAATGCGAACTACTCGACGCTGCTGATCGAAGGCTTTCACTTCCTGACCCACCTGCCACTGACCAGCCCCGAAGTGCACCTGCCGGTGCGCATCGCCCAGATCGGCAGCCTGATCAACGAACTCGCGCCAGTCATGGTATCCGCTTGCCAGGAACAACAACTGGTGTACTGGAACACCGCGCTCGGCACCGCGCCGCCGCGCTGGCATGGACTCTCCAGCCTGCTGCACCGGCTCTGGGACGTTACGCAGATCAACGGCTGGACGGACGCCGACTGTGCCATGGCCAGGCAGCTGTTCCTGTACCCGGACCTGCAGGATCGCAAGGCCGATGACCCGTATGACTCCCATGCGTACCTGATCGATATCGATGAAATCGACGGCGACAGGGTGACCCGCATGATCGACAACTCAATAGTGGTCCTGATCGGCAATATCGATAAGAAGCAGACCATCCTCACCTACTCACTACGCCGCGGCTACGAGAAATTCGACTCGCTGCATTCACTGGCGCAGACGCTACCGGATCATCTGGGAAACCTGGACGGCAAGAAGATCCGCTGGTGGCTTTACGAGCCCGACGGCAATATCTTCGATCACAAGGCCTGCGGATTGATTGCCACCCAGGTACGGATTCTGGGCTCTCCGGAGTTGCTGAAAAGTTTCATGGCCGATGACAGCGAACAGCCTGCGGTCAGCGCGTCGCAGAACGATGCCGGACCTGACGCCGCCTGGTTCCAGAAGCAGATGCCCGACTGGCTCCAGCAAGCATCGACGTCCGACCAGATCCTGTTCGCCCAACACATGAAGAACCTGTCCGCGCTGAGCAGCTCCCATGCCGGCAAGACCTACCTGGACGATATCCCACCCATCAAAGCCTATGCGCTGAACGCCCTGAAACAGCAGATGAAGTCGGACCATGCCGACGCCGCGACACTCGACCCGCAACGGATCGAACTGCAAATCCGCAGCCCCGTCATCTGGGGCACCTTCGTCGTTCCCGGCAAAATCGAGATCACCCGGCTCAACCTCGTCGACCTGTCGCTGCAAAACCTGATTGCGCTACCCCTGGGCGACAAAGTGGTCAGATCCCTCGACGGCGACAAGTTGCCCGGCTGGATGACGGTCGATTACGTCGAAACTCTGGTGACCAAGGTCGATATCGGTCGCGTTTATCCCGAGCTGGTCAAGAACAAACTATTGGGCGATACCCTCGAATCAACCCGCCGGGAAAATCTCTACACCTCTCAGTTGCGGGTCCAGTTACCCATGCTGGCGCTGGAGAGCAAGATACGCGGCGATTGCAACATAGACGAACGCGGTTACCGTTACATCGCCGCCTTGATGGAAGCCGACGAAGCCGAACGCAAGGTCGACGGGCAGACGATCGTCATGCGCGAGCTGGCTTTCGTCTCCGGCCAGTCCCAGGGCACTGCGGGGGACGTCGTGACCAACATGTTCGTGATCGGTCCGCAGGATTTCGATGCAGGTCCCTGCGTGCTCTATCGCCCGCTGCTGGAACCCCAGTTGTGCCAGTATCCGACGCCGAGCAATCTGATCTACGCCATCCGGCAGACGCCCTCTTTGCGTCAGTCGGTGCTGGCCTGGCTGCCCGACGGGGTACGCGAGAACTACAGCCGATACCTCTTCTCAGGGCCGATCCCCTCGCCCTGGATGATCGTCGAGTTTGCCACCGACCCCTTTTCTTCATGGGCCAACAGCGCCCCGGTCAGCCTGAGCAACCAGACCCTTGGAGCGGATTTTCTGCCACGGTTGTTCCGCTCCAATGCCGAGGCCCTGACCGCCCTCGCCGATCGCCAGTCGGTGTCCAACAGCGAAAACCGCTGGGAAACCTTCAAACAGGCCGGCTGGCTGATTTTCAACCTGGCCCTGCCTTACCTCGGGGCCGCAGTAGGCACCGCAATCTGGCTTTGGCAAATCCTGGACGATGTTGAAACGCTGACGCAACGCGATGAAGAAACCGACAACCAAGCCATGTGGGAAGCTTTTGTCGACCTGCTGCTGAACATGGCCATGGCAATTACCGCACACGCCATCGAGCGCGCTCGGGAAAATACCGGCAGCCGCCTGACAGAAGCCCCGCAGGTCGTGCCCGAGCTGGAAAAACAGGCCAAGCCTGAGCCCATCATCGAGCAATTCATACCCCCCAAAGACACCCGACTGCCCACCGAACACTACGACACCATTCATTCCAGTGGCGCCTTGGCGGGCAAGTCCGGCGAGCAAGCCAAGCTGCTCAGACCCTTGAGCACCAACAAGCCTGAGCACGCCGAACAGCTCAAGAGTGAAGGCCCGCTCAAGGGGCTTTACCAGCAGGGGAATGACTGGTTCGCGAAAATGGCTGACAAGTGGTTCAAGGTAAAAGTGGAAGGCGACCATGTGTCCATTGTCGACGAAAAGGACCCTACCCACCCAGGCCCGGCGCTGATGCGCCACGCACATGGCGAATGGCATGTCGACACGCGCCTGCGTCTGCGCGGCAGCGGATCCAAAGGTGCCCGGCAGGAAGTCATCGCCGATGCCAGGCGCCGTGGCACTCAGTTGCTGGCACAGCTGACCCGCTTCGAAGAAAAGAAAATCGAAGGCCAGAAGTTGCTGACCATGGATGCCAAGGAAATGGACAAAGCGTCCGGCTCCGCCAAGGAACTCAAGCGCATCGTTTATCTGAGTACGCTCAAGACCCAACGGGAAAGTTACGAAGAAGCGCTGAAGATACTCACTGAGTGGCCGGTCTTTCAGTCAAGGGCCGATGCGCCTCAAGTGCGGCTCGGCTACTTGAACGCGCAGATCAATTTCACCTTTGAGGAGATAGACGCGCTGAAGGCTCGCTTCACGCCCGCGCTGAGAGAAGCCCTGGACATGGCCACTTCGACTATCGAGGAAGTCGAGCAGCAACACGTCGATGCCGCCGATGCCATGATCCGGGTCGGCGAAGACATGATCGAGCGCCTGGATTACATGGAAACCCGCTTCTACCGGCTCAAGAAGCAAGGGCGCGAAGGCTTTGAATTCCTGCGCCAGCACCGCGGGAAAATGCCGGCCTACAAGAGTGATGCGATCCGCTTGGTTCAGTTGGACATGTATCGCCACCTCTGCCTGTCGCTCGACAGCATCCATACCGTGCCTGAAGGCTGGGCAGACCTTAACCATGTGATCGATAACATCACGGTTGCGTTCCAAAGCCTGCATGACGCCATCGAGGAGCGAAGTGTGATCAGGCTGGACGAGCAGATCGATGCGTTCGGCAGTCTGACGGAACAATTCACCGCCATTGAAGAACACCTCCAATACCTGGGCGATGAATACAAGGGCAGCGTGCGCCCCGCAGAACTCAATCGGCTGGGCAAGCAGATCGCCGCGATCAAGAAACGCGCGGTCCGTCACTTGGCCTGGGCCCTCGATGAGCGAAGTAACCAGCGTAACCTCGGCAACCCGTACGAGCAGCGTCCCCAGCCTCGGAAAAAATTCATCCGGGCGCGTTTCTGGGGCCTCGTCAGTGGCGAACCCCGGCTCTCGAAGACCAAGGAAGAGACTGGCTGGATCGATGTCAGAAACCCGCTTTCAGAAAAGATCATTGCCACGTTCCATCGTAAGGAAACCGGTGAGTGGGTGCCTCACGTCATCTCCGAAACGCCGGCGCCCGTGCCTGCGTTGGCCACCAGCATCGCCAAGGGCAAAGCCTTGATTGACGGGCTGGCAGCGTTCAAGGCGCAAATCCAGGAGTACGCCAACAAACCCAGTCGATCACCCACCGGCATCGGGATGATTCTGAATGCTCACGCAGGTCGGATGGAGAAAGTCGCCGTGGCGATTACCAAGGCGCTGGACAGTGCCCTGAACGAAACGGTGGGCATTTCAGCGCAGGACCAGCGACAGGCCGAGACCACCCGCACAGCGCTCAAGCAGGCGGCCAAGGCCCTGCATGAGGAAGGATTCGAGGGCATCCTCAAGGTCATCAAACAACGGCCGCCGACCATGAGTGGCTTGATATGGCTTAAAAGCCGGAACCTGATTTCCATCACTCGGCAAAAGAACCGGCAACGCCTCAGAGGTCCGCTTTATGGCTATCTGGACCGATACGAGATCAAGGATCTGAAAGAGAACAAGACGCTGTGGTTCGCCGACTTCCGTTACTCCACCGACTGGGCCCCTGCCCATGCTTATCTGTCGGCACGCTTAAAAACACCAGAGCAAGTCAGCCTCGGCACCGCCGCTGAGTCCACCAAGGAGTTGAGCCAACGGCAGCTGATCGATCTCTACCGCAGTGAAATCGCCGTGGATCAGGCCAGGGAGGTGTTTTTCCCAAAACGCCTGCCTTGATGGACCAGGCCAGGCGTCGATCGACGCCCGGCACTCACGTCTGCCAGGCCTTCACCAGACGCGCCAGCGCGGCATCGATCGCCGCTGGCGGGACCGCCGCGAACCCCAGCACCAGCCCGGCCCGGACCTGTGTCGAGGTGGTAGCAGGCAACCAGTAGCTGCTCAAGCCATTGACCTCGACGCCGGCTTCGGTGGCCTGGGCGATCAGCTCGCGCTCGCGCTCGATGCTGTCCACCGGCACCGTGACGTGCAATCCGGCGACGACCGTGGGCATGGCGCCGACGCCGCTCAACGACTTCGGCCACCCGGCCAGCAGCGCGTCACGCCGGGCCAGCGCAGCGCGGCGCATGCGCCGGATGTGCCGCTGGAAATGCCCGGCGGCCATGAACTCGGCCATCACGGCCTGGGTGCTGACTTCCGAATGGCGCACATCCACCGCGCGACGCCGGGCGAACGCATTGACCAGGCCCGGCGGCAACACCAGGTAGCCCAGGCGCAAGGCCGGGAACGCGACTTTGCCGAACGTGCCGACGTACAGCACGCGCCCCTGTCGATCCAACGCCGCCAAGGGAGCCAGTGGTGCGCCGCTGTAGCGGTATTCACCGTCATAGTCATCCTCGACGATCCAGCCGTTATTGCGCTCGGCCCAGTCCAGCAGTTCCAGTCGCCTTGGCAGGCTCATGACCACCCCGGTCGGGTATTGATGCGAAGGGGTGACATAGGCCAGTCGACAGTCATTCAACGAGCCGAGCGCCGTGCAGTCCAGACCGTCGCCGTCCACCGGTACGCCCCTGACTTCGGCACCGGCGACGGCAAATGCATGCCCGGCGGCGCGATAACCCGGGTTTTCCACAGCCACCACGTCGCCGGGGTCTACCAACAGCTGTGCACAAAGGCTGATGCCCTGCTGCGCGCCGCTGGTGATCACAATTTGTTCAGCGGTGCACTGCAGGCCTCGAGAGCTGCGCAAATAAGCGGCGATCAGACCGCGCAGGCGTGCGTCGCCTTGGGAGTCGCCGTAGCACAGCTGTTGCAGGTCCGGCTTGCGCCAGAAAGCCGCGTTGAGCTTGGCCCACACGTCGAAAGGGAACAGATCGAAGGCCGGAACCCCGACCCGAAAAGCCCGCGGTGGACCACCGGGTGGCGGGTTCAAATGGTGCTTTTCGACCCGCTCCAATCCCCCGCTGTGGATAACTTTACTGGATGAAACCACAGGCAAATCCAGCCAATCTGTGGATAAAGCTGTGGGTAAGGCTGTTGAAAACCCTGTGGATACTTTTGTGGATATGTTTTTCCCAGACGGTCCCTTCGCGAGCAGGTTCGCTCCCACAGGGGAACGCGTTTCATTGTGGGAGCGAGCCTGCTCGCGAAGGGGCCAGCCCAACCCTGTCGAGGACAGCTGCGCCACATAGGTTCCATCACCCACCCTCCCCTCGATGAAACCCTCGGCGTAGAGCTGGTCATAGGCCCGCACCACGCTGTTGCGGGAAATTGCCAAGGCCGCCGCCAGGTCCCGGCTGGCCGGTAACCGCGTGCCGCTTGCCAGGCGCCCGTCGAGAACCCGCGCGCGCAGCGCCTGGTAAAGCTGACGACTGAGTCCCTGGCGGCGGTCCAGTTCGATGCCGGCGGGGTTGAACGACAGTGGCGGCACGGTATTGCTCATGACAACCCTCGCAAATGGACCTATCGAATTGGTCCGAAGTGGCTCTTACAACAGACCAATAGCCTGCCTAGGATGCTCGCATTCGCCAAGGAAAATCGTCATGTACAACCCGAAAGCCTTTGCCGTCGAAGACCTGCCCCAACTGCATGGCATGATGAATGATTGCCGTCTGGCCGTATTGATCACTCACGGTGAGCACGGCTTGCAGGCCAGCCATTTGCCGCTGTTGCTGGACACCCAGCAAGGCCCCAATGGCAGCCTTTACGGGCATATGGCCCGGGCCAATCCACAATGGCGCGACCTGCAAGCCGGCGCCGAAGCCTTGGTGATCTTCGCCGGAGCCGATGCCTACGTCAGCCCGGGTTTCTACCCCAGCAAGGCTGAACACGGCAAAGTCGTGCCGACCTGGAACTACGTGGCGGTACACGCCTACGGCACGGCCGAGGTGTTCAGCGACCCCCATCGGCTGCGCAACCTGGTCGGCGCCCTCACTGATCGCCACGAAACCGGCCGCAGCCAGCCGTGGACAATCGACGATGCGCCGGCCGAATACATCGACAGCATGCTCAAGGCCATCGTCGGATTCGCCCTGCCAATCCAGCGCCTGGAAGGCAAACGCAAACTCAGCCAGAACCGCAACCCGGCGGATGTCGCCGGCGTGCGCAACGGCCTCGCCGCCAGCCTCGACCCACAGGACCGGACGCTCGCGCGACTGATGCCTGATCCATCATCCAAGGAGTGAATATGAGCCAGATTGAAATCCGCCTCGTCAGCGCTGACGATCACGCCGCGTGGCTGCCGTTGTGGCAAGCCTATTTGCGTTTCTACAACACCGAGCTGCCGGACGCGGTCAGCCAAAGCACCTGGCAACGCTTGCTCGATGATCGCGAGCCAACCCACGGCGCCCTCGCCTGGAACGGCAACACGGCAGTGGGCCTGGTGCATTTCATCTACCACCGTTCGAACTGGAGCATCGAAAACTCCTGCTACCTGCAAGATTTGCTGGTGACGGAACAATGCCGTGGCACCGGCGTCGGTCGCCAACTCATCGAGTTCGTCTACCGTACGGCCAAGGCCGACGGTTGCTGCAAAGTGCACTGGTTGACCCACGAAACCAACGCGACCGCGATCCAGCTCTACGAGCGCATCGCCGAACGTCCTGGCTTCATTCAATTTCGCAAAGCCCTGTAAGGAGCGCAGCATGTCGACTTCACTCGCCGATTGGAAAGGTGTCCCGGCGCCGTCTACCCGCCTGATCGAAGGGCGCTTCATCCGCCTGGAAAAACTCGACCCGGCCCGCCATGCCGATGACCTGTGGCGGGCGCTCGAAGGTCCGGGGGCCGACCCGAAACTCTGGGATTACCTACCTTACGGCCCGTTCAAGGAGCGCAGCACTTTCGACGCCTGGCTGGACAATCATGCAGCCAACACCGACCCGTACTTCTTCAGCGTGATCGACCGCGCCAGTGGTGAGGTGCAGGGCATTCTCAGCCTGATGTCCATCGTGCCGGCCCAAGGGCGCATCGAGATCGGCCACGTGACCTTCGGCGCGCCGATGCAGCGCTCGCCGAAAAGCACCGAAGCGGTGTACTTGCTGGCGAAAGAGTCTTTCGCCCTGGGCTATCGCCGCCTGGAATGGAAGTGCAACAACGCCAACGCCCGATCGCGCTACGCCGCCGAGCGGCTGGGCTTCACCTTTGAAGGCGTGTTCCGCCAGCACATGGTGGTCAAGGGCCATAACCGCGACACCGCGTGGTACTCGATGCTGGATTCGGAATGGCCGGCGATTGGGGCCGGGTTCGAGCGCTGGTTGAGCGAGGAGAATCAGCGCGAGGGTGGGCAGGTGCGGGGGTTGGTGGAGTGTCGGTCGTAAGTCATCGGTGACTGATAGACCGCTATCGCGAGCAGGCTCGCTCCCACAGGGGAATCGAGGTGAACATCGGGTATGTGCACACCGCAGAACCCTGTGGGAGCGAGCCTGCTCGCGATGGCGCCGGTACAGTCAGCATCACCCTCCGGGCATCACGCGTAAATTATCGTCACTCCGGCTTGGGCTTCACCTCGCCGATCTTCTTCAGCGACTCCGGGGTCACGCCCGGCCTTGCATACTGCCAGGCCCAGTCCGGGATGCTCAGGTGGCTTTCCACGTACACGGCAAAATCCAGTTGGCTATGGCCCAGGCGATGGGTCGGGAAGTCGAAGTTATACAGATACTGCTGGGCCCGCCGTTGGCCGATGGAAAGCAGTCGCTGCATGATCTGGTTCGCGCGAAATTCTTCCGGTGCGAGGCTGCTTCGCAAGGCCAGGGCCAGATGCATTTCGGAATTCAGCGCCCCAGGACGGGCCAGCGCCAGTCGGATCGTGGCGTCGCTGAAGTGCGGCCCGATCAGGTCGGCCCAGATCTGGCTGGCGTAGTCCTGCCGGAGCTTGCACAGCGAGCCCCATAGATTGGGGACGTCGAACAGCAGGGAAACCCTGCTGTTGGACGGAAGCTGTCCCGGGAAACTGAACAGTTTGGCGACCCCAGGTATGTCGTTGTCCATGATGTTGCCCCGCGCGCCCCCCAGGAACACCAGGAAATCCGCCAACTCTTCTTGATGGGTGACGATACTCTGCAGGTTCCGGTCGTCGAACAACTGCATCCAGTCGACATCGATGCTTTCGGTGCGCTGCAATTCGCTGTAGCGGGTGCTCGCATACTCCGCAAGAAGCTGGAAACGCCTATCGGACAAGGCCGGGCTGCGTATCCACCGGGCCACTTCGCCCACCCGCAACAGACCGCCCAGGTTATGCGCGATGATCGGCGACCTGAACAGAAAATTCGCCCTTCTCAGCAGGACGGGAAAACGCCCGAGGGCGGTCTTGAACAAGTCGACGGTCTTTTCGGCTCTGTCCGTGTAAATGAAATGTTCGAACAGGTCCGAAGTATCACCGACATACTTGCCGGCATCGGCCACCAACAGGCTCTTGGCATCATCCAGATCGTCGCTATTGACCAGGTAGGCCCCGTCGAGCAGGGCTTCCATCTGATCATCGTCCAGATGACCGTGCAGCGCTTCGTCATACAAGATATAAGCCGAACTGTTATTGGGGTGATGATTGACCAACTGCCTTGCGGTCACGCCGTACTCCAGCAGGATATGGGCCACGTCAGGGGTAATCAGCAGGAACTGGTCATCAAGCAGCTGCTGGATCAGTTGAGGTTCAACGGGCCCCACCAGGATGTCCTGGAACAGCCGCTCCATGGATTGCCTTTCCTGCCCTGTGTAGGGTGCGTTGATGCTTGGCACCAGTCTGGCCGGAGGTCGATCCGACAATATCCGCCCGACTTGCTCGAGGATTTCTGGCGGCAATCTGGTTCCAGGGTGTGCCGTGATCGCCGTGCGCACCGAACTGTTCGCATACAGGTCCAGATAACGCAGGACCGGTTGAAACAGGCGATACGGATTGGGCGCGCCATAAACAATCCGAGTGAGATCGAGCACCGCCGCCTGCCCGATCAGGTTGACCAGCGAAGGCGCATTTTCAAAAAGCGCTTCCTGGGTCCGGGTGGCTTGCGGTGGTAGGTAATGGCTTAGCTGTGGATGCCGGTCGACATAATCGGCCACTTCGTCTCGCAAACCCTGCATCGAAAACGCTTCCTGCGTTTGTCCTTCATTCAAGCCACGGGTCATCGCATTGAAGAAACAATCGCCGTCGGCAGCAATCTCGACGATCTCTTCGCCCAGCACCACGCTGTAATGATTCTGCGCCGTTCGACGCAACACCACATCGGTCCCAGCTCGATCCGGATGGCTCTCCATTGGAAAAATGGTTTCGTGCTGACCCGGGCTATAGCGCACGGACCAGACGCGCTCAGGGGTCAACTCATCGATGATCAACAAGCTACGGTTCTGCGGCCAACTCGCCAGACGCGTCATGATCGACGGAACCAGGTCCATGACCTGGGTGTTCCAGGTACCCGGGGTCCGAATCGAAGCCGCAACGGCTGAGAGCGCAATGGCCGGGATCTTGGGCTTGGATGGCCCAGGCTCAGGCGATGAGTCCGCCGGCCGTTTGCCGCCACCCCGACCGAATCCCACGGCGCGCCATTCTCCGTCCGACATTCGCGCCACCGTGCTTCTCATGACGCCGCTGGAGCGGATGTTCAATCCTGTCAGCGGATCGACCAGCACGGCCTCGGTGGCGTTCAGCTTCGTCTGGTCGTGGACGCGGAACACCGTCCCGGCGGGCTGGCGTACGTACACCGGACGCGCCGTAACACTCCCGGTGGCGACGTCGCTGACTGTCGCACGATAGAAGCCCTGCGCATCCGCCGTCAGCCCCTGGATCACTGAGGGATCGGCCACGGCGTAAGGGCCGTAGACCGCAGGATCCAGCGGCATTCCGGTCAGCGCTTCGTCCGGGCTCTGGCGCGCCGTCACCGCGCGAAACAAGGAATGGCTACGTGTCGATGCGCCCACGCCTGCGGACAGACGCCATCCACCATGGTTCGCCACGGCATGCACAAACGCCAGGGTCTTGAGGTTCAGCGGAATCGCTCCGGTCCTGAAGATCAACAGCCCGGTCTTGATCGCACTCTTGAGCATCTGGATACCGGGCGCCAGGAACATACCGGCCAGCTCCAGGACAATTTCGATCAGCACCTGCCCGAACCGTCCGTAGGTTTGGTGGCGCACGTCCCGGTTGCTGTTGGAACGGTGATCGGCATGGGCGCTATGGAAATGGACATGCGCCTGATGCAGCACCTCGAAAAGATCACCCGAGATCAGCGAACCACGGATCAACGGACGGCCACCTTGCTGTCCCAGCGTGCGCTTTACCTCTGCCGGATTGCTGGTGGAAATGCGCGCGCGCAAGTACGCCTGCCAATCCTCACGAGGCAACAGCTGTGCGACACCGTCACTGAGGTCGGTGAACTCATGGAAATCTTCGCCTTCGGGCGCATCCGGGAAATAGACGCCCACGGTGCCTTTGATGTCCGGCCCCTCCTGATCGGAAAAGATCAGCGCGCCGTCGATGCTGATCGCATTGCCCAGCCGAGCATCCTGCCCGGCCGCCGCGCTGCCGCCCAATAACAGACCGTAGACGTGCACGCTTTGCCCCATGACCGGCGCGCGGCGCGCGGCTGAAGGCGAGCGCAGGACAGCGTCGAGCCAGAGCGCGAGTTTCCTGGTCGGCTTCGGTGGATTGAATGCCTTGTCGATCAGGACGGTCTTGAACACTTCGTCGCCCTTGAGCGAGGCCTCGTAGCCTTTGAATTTAAGGTTGGCCAGATACGCGCTCTGCCAGGCCTTTTTGTAGCCCGGTTTGTTCATCGCCTCCTTGAGCATCGCTTGATAGCTGCCGCCGGCATCGATACTTGTCACCATTCGTGCCAGCTCACGCCCGGTCAAGGTGATGAAATAGCCGTTGCCCGGATGCCGGATTCGTTGTCCGTCCGGGTCAACCAGGTACGCGTTCAGTACTTCGCGCATGGCGTTCGGGTATTGGGCCGGGCGCAGGTTGTCGAGCAGCAGTTGAGTCAGGCTGGTGCTGCGTGACTGCCGCGGGTTGGCGCGATTGCCAAAGTAAAGCGTGACCAGGGTCTTATCCGGATCGGGATCGATGCCGGAGTGCACGGTCTTTTGAAGGTACTCTTTGATCTTCTGGCGGGTGAACTGCAACAAGGTCTGGATATCGCTGGTGCCCAATTGATAGGCCGCCTCCAGGACCTGGGTTTCCAAGCGTCGATAGGTCGATTTTTCTGTAGCGTTGGCTGCCCTGTAGAAATCGCCGCGACTATTTTCAACCAGTCTTTCCTGACGGATCGTCAGCGGTCCGGCCAGCGACAGCACGGGCAAATCCAGTGCATCTTCAGCAGCCAGGGCAAAAGCGGTTAAAGCGATCGTCTCGTTTTGCGGGGCATTCAGGCATGTTTCCAGGGCGGTGCTTTGGACCTGCAGCAGGTCATCGGCAGCCACTTCAAACACAGGCCCGGACAGTTCAGAGGCAATATCCCGGATCGTACGCTTCTGCTCCTGGAACATCGGACTGACTTGGTTGACCAGGCTCTGGAAGGAACTGAAACGCTGAATTCCGCCCTCCAGGGAATACAGGAATAGATAGGGATGGTCGGTCCGTTTGATCACCATCGCAGCGGGCCATTTCTTCGGGGGCGCGGCGCCCATGTCGAGCATGACGGCATACACGTGGGGGATGGGCGCACGTAGCAAGCGGCCCCTGTCAGCCATGGCGGGATGCGTGGTGAGCAGGTCCAGCAAACGGTCCTCTTCGTTCCGCAGGATTCGTGCATCCGGCTCGGGGGCTGGATCCCGGTCGACTTTGGACAGGTCCAGAAGATGCAGGTAGCGCCGGGCGAGCAAACGGGCGAGCACTTCTCGGGTTGTTAAATCGGCTGCTGTATCGAGTAAATTCGCGGCGTTTTTGCTGTTGTAAAAAGCGATGAGCGCCTCTTGGAACTGACGCTTCAGACCGTCATGGGTCGTGGGCTGCGCCACGTAGAACACTGACTCCATGGTCGCGGCAGTTTTGCTGTCCAGTGGGAGGGCAAACAGGCTGTCAGCCTCCTCCACCGTATCCGGGCGAGTGAAGAAACCGACACCACCGACTGGATAAATGGGCGGCGTATCCGTCGTCAGGCAGTTGAGCATCACCTCGATAAACGGCTGCGAGGACGTGTATGAGCGCGCGCCCGACGGGTCGACCGTGAAGTGATTCACGTAGCAGTGATCCGGGTCCATGCCCTGGTTTTGACGCAATTTACTGGCGGGAATCTTCGCCTCGATCCGGCTGACCAGCAGACGCTTGAGCACCGTGTCGAAGGTGGGAAGGCCGGCGAACAAACGGGCCAGTCGCTGCTGATTGATGTCCAGCAGGTCCAATTGCCGCCGCTGTGCCTTGCCCTGGGCCGTGAGCAGATTGCCCTGGGCATCGACCTCGGTCAGGACGGGCTGCCCGGTGCCTTGATAGCCGGGCGCAATGCCGGCTTGAAACTGCTGCAGAACGTCTTGCGCAAGGGCTTTGCCATTGGCGCGAAGTGAGGCGAAGTCCACGGACATTTGGCTGATGTGGGGATAAGTCCAGCCCTCGCGCGGTGAAAGAGCCGATGCTGAAGCGCGGCTCTGGTGGGCGATCAGAAAGCCCTGGGTCACCGCGTCCCGCAGCGGCACCCAGGCGGTTTTTCTTTGTGCCGCCGAATCGATGGTCTCGACTTCTTGGTACGTGACTTGAACCTGGGCATCGCCGCTCAGGCCCCATTGGCCGAGCCATTGTTCGGCGAAGGTGTGTGGCTTAAATCGAATTGCGTTGGGTAACAGGGTGATGGGTTTCAAGGATAGGTTCCGCAGGTTTTGGAGGAACCGGGAACCTATCGCGCCCATCGAGCGTGAACGCCATAGATAGTTATGGCGTGGCGACGGGATCACCTGCGGATCGTTTCAGCAGGCTTCAGACCAGCTTCTGCGCCAACACCGCAATATGCTCCGGGCCGATGCCGCAGCATCCGCCCAGGTGGCTGGCCCCGCGCTTGCGCCAGTCGGCTGCCCACTGAAGGTAGCCCGGCGGATCGAGGTCATCGCGCAGCGGATCCAGCCCATCATTGGCGGTCGCTTCTTTGGGTTGCGGCGGGAAGGCGTTGGCGTAGGCACCGATGTGGATCACCACGCCCAGGCGTTCGAAGGTCTCGCGTGCCGCATCGATTGCCGCGCCGATCACTTCCGGTTGGCTGCAGTTGAACAACAGCACCTCGACCCCGAGCTCAGCCGCGACCGCCGCGGCGTCCGCCACCGGTTCGCCGGAGCGCAGGCGCGGCACTTCGTCGGTGTCTTCATCTTTCAAGGTAAACGACAGCCAGAACGGCTTGCCATCCTTGGGCAGGCCGGCGTGGATCGCCCGAGCTTCAATCGTGGAGCTTTGGGTCTCGGCCAGCCACAGGTCGACGTGGCGCGCAAGGCCGGTGACCAGCGGCGCGAGCAGTTCACTGGCCCGGGACGCGTCGAACAGGTCGGGACGATAGGAGCCGAACAGGGGCGGCAGCGAACCGGCAACCCGTACCGCTTTGCCCGAAGCCTGCACAGCTCGTTGTGCCAGTTCGCCCGCCAACGCGGCCAGCGCCTGGCCTTCTTCGGCAAAGCGCGCTTCACCAATGTGAAACGGCACCACCGCGTAGCTGTTGCTGGTGATGACATTGGCGCCACTGGCGATGTAGGCCGCATGCACGGCCTCCACGGCCTGTGGCGCTTCGCTCAGGGCCAGCGCCGACCACTCGGGTTGGCGAAACGGGGCGCCGCGGCGTTGCAGTTCGCGGCCCATGCCGCCATCGAGAATGACTGTCGTTGCTGAGGCCATATGCGATTCACTCATAAGCTTATGAAAAATACTCACTACCGGAGTCGTTCTTATAACTATTTAATACGCACCAATCGGTTTACTACAACTTATTTCTCATCAGGGGCCCTCACGTGAAACGACAACCATTGCTGGCCCTGGGCCTGACCTTGCTGGCTGCTTCGACGCAAGTATTGGCCGGCGCGACGCTGGATCGCATCGAACAGAAGAAGGAACTGGTCGGCGTGCTGATGGAAAGCTATCCACCCTTCTCGTTTTTGAACGAACAGAACCAGCTCGACGGTTTCGACGTTGATGTCGCCAAAGCCGTGGCCCAGAAACTGGGAGTCAAGCTGCGCCTGGAAACGCCGTCTTGGGACGTCATCGCTGCCGGCCACTGGAGCGGGCGCTATGACATCTGCGTCTGCTCGATGACGCCGAGCAAGGCCCGCGCCGAAGTGTTCGACTTCCCGGTGCAGTACTACGCCTCGCCGGCGGTGATCGTGGTCAACGCCAAGGACGATAGCATCCATGGCGCCAAGGACCTGAGCGGCAAGAAAGTCGGCCTCACCAGCGCCTCCAGCTACGAGAGCTACCTGAACAAGAACCTGGTGATCGAAGGCGCCGAAGACACCCGCTTGAGCTACCCCTTCGAGAACGTGCAGATCACCCCCTACGACACCGACAACGTCGCGTTCCAGGACCTGGGCCTGGGCGCCGGGGTGCGCCTGGATGCCGTGCTGACCAACCTGGTCACCGCACAGCCACGCCTGACCGAAGACAAGCGCTTCAAACTGGCGGGCGAGCCGCTGTACGCCGAACCGAACTCGGTGGCCATCGAAAAAGGCGATGCGCAGTGGAATGCCAAGGTCCGTGATGTGTTCGCCCAGTTGAAACAGGACGGCACCTTGAGCAAACTCTCGCAGAAATGGATCGGCGCCGACATCACTCAATGACCTCTTTCCCGTCTCCTTCTGAGACACCGCAAGCGGTGGCTCAGTCGCGTCTGCAGAAAATCTTCGGCTTTCGCACCCGTCTCTACCTGACCTGGGCGGCGATGCTGGCGCTGTTCACGGGTTTCTTCCTGAGCTTCGACCTGAAGTTCTCGATCATCCTCGACAAACTGCCGAACCTGGTCGGCCTGCACCTGGCGCCCAACGGTTTCCTGCAAGGGGCGGCGCTGACGCTGTTCCTGTGCCTGTGCTCCATCGTCGCCTCGTCATTGCTGGGCTTCATCACCGCCCTGGCGCGGCTGTCCAAGAGTGCGGTGGCGCTCGGCATCGCCAGCTTCTACGCGTCATTCTTTCGCGGCACGCCGCTGCTGATCCAGATCCTGCTGATCTACCTCGGCCTGCCGCAACTGGGCGTCGTGCCGGGGGCAATCACCGCCGGGATCATCGCCCTGTCGCTGAACTACGGCGCCTACCTGAGCGAAATCTTCCGCGCCGGCATCCTCGGCGTCCCTCACGGCCAACGCGAAGCCTCCCTGGCCCTGGGCCTTAAGGAAACCGTGATCTTCTGGCGCGTCACCCTGCCCCAGGCTATGCGCACCATCATCCCGCCGACCACCAACCAATTCATCTCCATGCTCAAGGACTCGTCCCTGATCTCGGTGATGGGTGTGTGGGAAGTGATGTTCCTGGCGCAATCCTACGGCCGCTCCAGCTACCGCTACATCGAAATGCTCACCACCGCAGCGATCATCTACTGGCTGATGTCCATCGCCCTGGAACTGATCCAGGCGCGGATGGAGCGGCATTATGGGAAGGCGTATCTGCATAACCGTTGAGGCTGGGCCACCGCTATCGTCTGATCGCCGCCCGGAGCAAGCTCGCTCCCACATTGGCCTGAGGGTGCTCACAACACTTGTGCACGACACAAAAACCTGTGGGAGCGAGCCTGCTCGCGAAGGCGTCGGCACATCCAATGTCACTGCAAACTGACACGCCGCTTTCGTGAACAAGCCCTCTTCAAAACGGTTAAGCAGAAAGATCTGCCTGACGGGTAGCCGAATCGCTAGCCGATGATGTGCGGTCCTCACATCCGCCAATGCTCCAACCCAACACTTCGAGCGCATCACAGCCATCCTGCAGCAACAGATGTGCAGCGTTGGAAATGTGTTCCAAGTCATAACCTTCGACGTTTTTTATACAGAGACAGGAAACGCTGTTGAGCAAGTCTCGAGCGGCTTTGATGCGATGCGCTGCAGTTTCCAAAAGATCGGAGGCGCCAGCTTCTGTGTCGATGAATAGCGTGGCACCGACGCTGGTATTAGCTTGAAGGGGGTGAAATTTGACCATTGGGTTGCTCTCTTGAGTTAGGAGCTACCACCGTTCGCGGCTAAGCAAATATGGGTGGCGGCTGTACGCGGGTTAGCCGACCGGACAAGAGAATCCGGCACACCCGAAGATGTCCCACGCACAGCTGCCATAGATAGAAAACCTATGCAGCAAAAAGCGCCGCCGTTGGGGGCGCCCGTGCTCTCTTGTTCGACCGGCTAAGATCGATCACCGATGAGTCGGTGACGAGAGAACTATAGGCGAGGCCCTGACGCTGCAACGCTGAGTTTCTGTATCTCGGAACGATCCTACGCGAAACACAGAATGGGTTTACAAAGCCCAATGTTGATCGGCCGCAAGCCTACCAGATGCCAGTCAAATAGGAAGGTGGGGACCGGCTGTAGGACAAAGCCTCGATCCACGAAAGCCAACGAGACGACACGCTAATCGCAGCACAAGCAGCCTACAGATTTCATCCGCCGAATCTGGCCTTTGGTGATGAGATGGCTGGCATCGTCACCCAGGGTGGAATTTTTAAAGTGCGACCTCATTCACCAGAGGTCCCATTTGATGCCTACCCAACACCTATTTCTGCCCCAGCATCTCGCGCTGGCAATCGCCTTGGCACTTGGCTGTGCCGAGGTTTCGATGGCTCAATCGGTTGCCGAAAATATTGTTGTCTCCCCCTCCGAAACTGTCGCCCAGATGCAGGCCCGCCTAAAGGCATTCGCTAATGCGCCGGAAACCAAACCCGACAGGGTCACCGAGAACGTCACGCTTGAAAAAGGGGACGAAAACGATCTGGTCATTGTGAGCGGGGGCGGCAAGCTCATCGGCGCGAGTGACGGCGGAGGCGGTATCAATGTCCTGCAACTGGACACCCGCTCGGGTGGCGCGTTGGGCGAAATACGAAACTTCCAGGACCTGCATGTCAAGCAGGGGGAATGGGCGAACACCGCCAGGTTCGATGGCAAAAGTTTGATTGAATCGAAAGCCACATTGATCAACACCGGACATATGGGCGGTGCGGTACAGGTTCTTGGCAAATTTGAAAACCAGGGCGCCGTAGCCGGGCCTGTCTTCGTGAAAGCAAAAGGCCGGTTCAGCGGCGCTGGAACGGTTGAATCGCTAAGCGTGGCGGGTGAGCTGGCGGTTGGCCCAGAGATTGGAGCCCCTACGATTACGAAGAACCTGGAGCTGTCGAAAAGCGCGACGCTGCTCTACGGTGTCAATCCTGAGGGTAACCACGCCACGATCAAGGTCGGTAACACCGCGACACTGGGCAATGCGACTCTTAAAGTCGTCGCCGTACAAGGTGAATATATCGGAACCGGCAAACACACCGTGATCGACGCGAAACAGGTCGTAGGGAAGTTTGCAAAGGTAGACAGTGAATTGGCGTTCATGGACGTCACTCCGGATTACTCCAATGAAACTCAAGTCAGCCTGACCTACGCCCGCAACAAGGTGCCGATGACGCAGGCAGCGACTACCGAAAACGCGGAATCGTTTTTGGAAGGTATCGAAAACCTGCATCAGGTCAAACCGACGGTGCCCGAGCCAACGGAAGCGACCGTCGTTATCCAGACAACGGTGGTCCAACCGGAGGCAGAGCCCCCGGCGAACCCACCCATCGAACCACCGCAACTCGTCAGCACCACCCAAGCCCCCATCGTCCAGGCGCAAACCGCCGAGCCCCAACCAAAACCCAACACCGCCATCAACGCCCTGCTCGGCACCAACCTGACGACCGCCGCCGACGCCATCGACCAACTCGCTGGCTACGACGTGGCCGACCTGGGCAATGCCACTTTGAGCAGCATCACCCCCGTCAGCACCGGGGTGCTCGCGGCCATGGGCCAGAACGCTCTGCAGGGCACCGAAGGCAACGGCCAGGTCTGGGTCCAGGCCCTCGGCAACAGCGGTCGCATCGGTAAGCATATGGACGACTCCGCCCTGAAGCATTCGACTACAGGCGTGCTGTTGGGAACCGACTGGGCGATCAGCCCGGCCTGGCGCCTCGGGATCGTTAGCGGTAAGAGCGAGACACGGCTGGACGGTTATCGATTCGATGGCCGGCTCGACAGCTGGCACGTAGGCGCCTACGCCTTGCGTCAGAACGGGCCGCTGGCGCTACGCCTGGGCGCGGTGTATGGCGGTCACGACGGCAGCACCAAGCGCCACGTCGCTTTCAATGGCTTCAACGACCACCTTAAAGGTCGCTACGATGCCACCACCCAGCAGGTCTTCGGGCAAATCGGCTACAACCTGGACGTCGGGCGTTTCGATATCGAGCCTTACATCCAACTGGGCTATCAACGCTACCAACGTGATCGCTTCAAGGAGAACGGGGGCGACGCGGCGCTGCAATTCAAAGCCCAGACACAGGACCACTACGCCAGCGACGTGGGCCTGCACCTCGCCCGGCCCTTCATGTTCGACCAGGGCATGCGCTTGACGCCCCGCCTGAACGTCGGCTGGAAACACATCCATGGCGACGTCCGGGGCAGTTCTCGTCAGCGCCTGGTCGACGGCGGCAAGACCTATACCGTCGAAGGCATCGAACTGGACCGGGACAGCCTGCTGCTGGAAGCCGCATTGGACCTGGCCGTTTCGCCGCGACATACATTGGGCCTGAGCTACAAGGGTGAAACCGGCCAGGACAATCGCAACTGCGCGCTGATGGGGCAGTGGCGGATAGTGTTCTGACTCGTAGTCCAGCCACCACCATTCCCTGTGGGAGCGAGCCTGCTCCGGGCGGCGATCCGACGATAGCGGTGGGTCAGCATGCATGGCTGGTGACCATGCCGCCGTCATCGCAAGCAAACTCGCTCTCACAGGGGGCCGCAAAAAATCCAGGCAAAAAAAAGGGGAGCACATGCCCCCCCGAGGTTAAAACGTTGTATCGAGGCTGTTAGCTCAACCTTCGATCTCGATCAGGATCTCGCCCGGGTTGACCCGGTCGCCCTTGGCCACGTGAATGGCGGTGACTTTGCCGGCAATGGCTGCCTGCACCTCGGTTTCCATCTTCATGGCCTCGGTGATCAGTACCGCCTGGCCGGCCTTGACCACGTCGCCTTCCTTGACCAACACATCGACGATGTTGCCCGGCATGGTGGTGCTGACGTGGCCCGGTGCAGTGGCTTGCTTGCGCTTGCTGCTGCCGCCGCCGACGAACTCGTTGAGCGGCTCGAAGACCACCTCTTCCGGCATGCCATCGATGGACAGGTAGAAGTGGCGCTTGCCTTCGGCCTTGACGCCCACGCCGGTGATGTCGACGCGGTAGGTCTCGCCGTGCACGTCGATCACGAACTCGGTCGGCACGCCTTCGCCGCCGGCGGAACCGACGCTGCCTGCCTCGGGAATCGGCAACAGCACTTCCGGGGTCAGGGTGCCGGCTTCGCGCTCTTCGAGGAACTTACGGCCGATGTCCGGGAACATGGCGTAGGTCAGTACGTCCTCTTCGGATTTGGCCAGCGCGCCGATTTCACCGCGCAGCTTGGTCATTTCCGGCTTGAGCAGATCGGCCGGGCGCACGTCGATCACCTCTTCGCTGCCGATGGCCTGGCGACGCAATTTCTCGTTCACCGAACCTGGCGCCTTGCCGTAGCCGCCTTGCAGATAGAGCTTCACTTCGTTGGTGATGGTCTTGTAGCGCTCGCCGGCCAGCACGTTGAAGAAGGCCTGGGTGCCGACGATCTGCGAAGTCGGGGTCACCAGCGGCGGGAAGCCGAGGTCTTCGCGCACTCGCGGGATTTCCGCCAGCACTTCGTTCATCCGGTTCAGCGCGCCCTGCTCTTTCAACTGGTTGGCGAGGTTGGAGATCATCCCGCCCGGCACCTGGTTGACCTGGACGCGGGTGTCCACCGCCGTGAACTCGCTTTCGAACTGGTGGTACTTCTTGCGCACGGCGTAGAAGTACAGGCCGATCTCCTGCAACAGTTCCAGGTCCAGACCGGTGTCGAACTCACTGCCCTTGAGGGCGGCGACCATCGATTCGGTGCCCGGGTGGCTGGTGCCCCAGGCGAAGCTGGAGATCGCGGTGTCGATGTGATCGGCGCCGTTTTCCACGGCCTTGAGCTGGCACATCGCGGCCAGGCCGGCGGTGTCGTGGGAATGGATGAACACCGGCAACGATTGCTCGGCCTTCAATGCTTTGACCAATTCACCGGTGGCGTACGGGGTCAGCAGACCAGCCATGTCCTTGATCGCCACCGAGTCGCAACCCATGGCTTCCATCTGCTTGGCCTGGGCCACGAAGGCGTCGATGGTGTGCACCGGGCTGGTGGTGTAGGCGATGGTGCCCTGGGCATGCTTGCCGGCAGCTTTCACCGCTTCGATGGCGACCCGCAGGTTACGCACGTCGTTCATCGCATCGAAAATCCGGAACACGTCGATGCCGTTGACCGCAGCCTTGGCCACGAATGCTCGGACCACATCGTCGCTGTAATGGCGATAGCCCAGCAGGTTCTGGCCGCGCAGCAGCATTTGCAGACGGGTGTTTGGCAAGGCCGCGCGCAGTTGGCGCAGGCGCTCCCACGGGTCTTCCTTGAGGAAGCGCACGCAGGCGTCGAACGTCGCGCCGCCCCAGACTTCCAGCGACCAGTAGCCGACTTTGTCGAGCTTGTCGCAGATCGGCAGCATGTCTTCGGTGCGCATGCGGGTGGCAAGCAGCGATTGATGGGCGTCGCGCAGGATTGTGTCGGTTACGTGAATCTTCTTGGACATTGTCATGGTTCCTTACAGGCCTGCGTGGGCGGCAATGGCAGCGGCGATGGCCAGGGCCAGCTCTTCGGGTTTGCGCTTGATCGAGTAGTTGGTCAGTTCAGGGTGGCTTTCAACGAAGCTGGTGTTGAACTGACCGCTACGGAATTCCGGGTTGCGCAGGATTTCCTGGTAGTACGCGGCGGTGGTCTTGACCCCCTGCAGGCGCATGTCGTCCAGGGCTCGCAGGCCACGGTCCATCGCTTCTTCCCAGGTCAGCGCCCAGACCACCAGTTTCAGGCACATCGAATCGTAGAACGGCGGAATGGTGTAGCCGGTGTAGATCGCCGTGTCGGTGCGCACGCCCGGCCCGCCGGGAGCGTAGTAGCGGGTGATCTTGCCGAAGCTGGGCAGGAAGTTGTTTTTCGGGTCCTCGGCGTTGATCCGGAACTGCAACGCAAAGCCACGGTGCACGATATCTTCTTGCTTGACCGACAACGGCAGGCCGGACGCAATGCGGATCTGCTCGCGAACGATGTCGATCCCGGTAATTTCTTCGGTGATGGTGTGTTCCACCTGCACCCGGGTGTTCATCTCCATGAAGTACACCTCGCCCTCGGCGAGCAGGAACTCCACGGTGCCGGCGTTCTCGTAACCCACGGCCTTGGCGGCGCGCACCGACAGGTCGCCGATGTAGGCACGCTGCTCGGGGGTGAGCTGCGGGCTGGGGGCGATTTCGATCAGTTTCTGGTTACGGCGCTGAATCGAGCAGTCACGCTCGAACAGATGCACCACGTTGCCAAAGCTGTCGCCGAGGATTTGTGCTTCGATATGCTTGGGATTGACGATGCACTTTTCCAGGAACACTTCCGCCGAACCGAAGGCCTTGGTGGCTTCGGAAATGACCCGCGGGAAGGCCTGTTCGAGCTCTTCGCGACTGTTGCAGCGGCGGATACCGCGACCGCCACCGCCGGAGGTGGCCTTGAGCATCACCGGATAACCGATCCGGTCACCCTCGCTCAGCGCCTCTTCGATGCCCGACACGTTGCCTTCGGTGCCTGGGGTGACCGGCACGCCGGCCTTGATCATGCTGCGGCGTGCTTCGGTCTTGTCGCCCATGCGGCGGATGACTTCTGCCGCCGGGCCAATGAATTTGATTCCGCGTTCGGCGCAGATGTCTGCCAGTTCGGCGTTTTCCGAGAGAAAACCGTAGCCGGGATGCAAGGCATCGCAGCCGGTTTCCACGGCCAGGTTCACCAACTTGCGCGGGTTCAGGTAACCGGCCAGTGGATCGGCGCCGATGCTGTGGGCCTCGTCCGCACGCTTGACATGCAGGGCATGACGATCAGCGTCGGAATAGACCGCGACCGAGCGAATGCCCATCTCGGCGCAAGCGCGCACGATGCGGACGGCAATCTCACCGCGGTTGGCGATCAGGATCTTTTTTATCAATTGGAGGTTCCCTTGAGCCGGTGATACCACGACCTGGAGCCCAGGCCGACGCGTGACCAGATGTAACAATTGGTCGCAGGTCCACACTAGTCCCGGCTGAGGATTAACAAAAATGAATATTTATTGGGTCGTGTATAAGTAAACCTTTATAGTTGCTGCATCCGACGCTGCTCAGAGTACCTAGCGAATGCGTAAGTCATTGATGCGTATGACATTGCGTCAACTTCAGGTTTTCAATGAGGTGTGCGACCTGCGGTCCTACAGCCGTGCGGCCGATGAAATGTCGCTCACACAACCGGCCGTCAGCCTACAGATTCGATCCCTAGAAGAGCTGATCGGCCAGCCACTGTTTGAATACGTTGGCAAAAAGCTCTACATGACCGAAGCCGCCGAAGCGCTGCAGCGGGCCAGCCGGGACATCTTCGGACGCCTGGAAAACCTCGACATGCAACTCTCGGACATGCAGGGGTCGCTGCAAGGCCAGTTGAAGCTGGCGGTGGAGTCCAGCGCCAAGTATTTCGCCCCGCACCTGTTCGCCGCGTTCAAGCGCCAACACCCGGAGGTCAACCTGAGCCTGACGGTGGTCAACCGCGGCCAGGTCATTCGCCGACTCTCGGACAACCGCGACGATCTGGTGATCATGTCCATGGTGCCCCAGGACATGGGTCTGGAATTCCTACCGTTCCTCAACAATCCAATCGTGGCCGTGGCACCGCCGGATCATCCGCTGTGCCACATGGGCCCGCTGCGTTTGCAGGACCTGGAGCCGTACACGTTGCTGCTGCGCGAGCCCGGGTCAGGCACGCGGTTGGCTTGCGAGGAATATTTCAAGGAGAAACGGGTGCATTTCACCCAGACTCTGGAAGTGGCCTCGGCCGAGGCCCAGCGCGAATGCGTGGTGGCGGGCCTCGGCGTGGCGCTGTTGACGCGCCACGCCGTGAGCCGGGAGCTGTCGTCCGGCGCGCTCATCGAGTTGCCGGTTGAGGAGTTGCCGCTCTACCGCAGCTGGTGCCTGGTGCAGGCCCGGGCCAAGCGCCTGTCACCGGTGGCCCACGCCTTCCTGGCGTTCGTGCGCAGCGAGCGTGCTCAGATCATTGGCCTGGTTGAGCGTTTCGACGGGAAGCCGACGGGGTCGCCTGCCAGTAATTGAACTCGACCGCGTCAGGAAATTCGCTGATTTCTGCCAGAAGCTGGCGCTGCTCATAGCGGTCTTCGATCGCACGACGGAATGCCATACGGCGCTGGTCTTCCTGCTGACGACGGGTTTTGACGGCGCTGCGTTCTTCGTAGGACTGGGTCATGTCGAGACTCCCAAGACGTATACGGGAGCTTTACGATGCAGGCAGGCGATGACGGTTTGGCGGCGTGGGGGTTACAGAATGATGAATTCGAGCGACTCAATTTTTGGAGGAGTTATTTGTGGCGAGGGGATTTATCCCCGCTGGGCTGCGAAGCAGCCCTCACCCGAAAACGCCACACTTGCAAATAAATACACCGGATAAAAGCTTGGGACTGCTGCGCAGTCCAGCGGGGATAAATCCCCTCGCCACAGAGCAAGCTCCCTCGCCACAAGAGCCCCTGCCTCCGGGGCTCAGTCATCCAGCGCCTTCACCGACTTGGGCGACAGCCGCAAGCTGCGCAGGCTGCGCTTGACGCTCTTGAGGTGGTTGACCAGGCTCGGGCCGCGTGCCATGGCGACGCCCATTGCCAGAACGTCGATGACCACCAGGTGCGCGATGCGCGAGGTCAGTGGCGTGTAGATCTCGGTGTCTTCGTGCACATCGATGGCCAGGTTGACCGTGGACAGTTCGGCCAATGGCGTCTGGCTCGGGCACAGGGTAATCAGCGAGGCGCCGCTTTCACGCACCAGGTTGGCGGTGATCAGCAAATCCTTGGAACGTCCCGACTGGGAGATACAGATCGCCACGTCGGTAGGTTTCAACGTGACCGCCGACATCGCCTGCATGTGCGGATCGGAATAAGCCGCCGCCGTGAGCAGCAACCGGAAGAACTTGTGCTGGGCATCGGCCGCCACCGCGCCCGAAGCGCCGAAGCCGTAGAACTCGACACGCTGGGCCTGGGACATCGCCGTCACGGCTTTCTGCAAGGCCACCGGGTCAAGCTTCTCGCGAACCTCCATCAGGGTGTGCAGGGTCGTGTCGAAAATCTTCAGGCTGTAGTCGGCGACCGAATCGTCTTCATGGATCGCAAACTGGCCGAAGCTCGCCCCCGCCGCCAGGCTTTGCGCCAGCTTGAGTTTCAGGTCCTGGAAGCCCGAGCAACCGATGGCCCGGCAGAAACGCACGATGGTCGGTTCGCTGATACCGACGCTGTGGGCGAGATCCGCCATGGAGCTGTGCATGACGGCCGCAGGATCAAGCAGTACATGATCGGCGACTTTCAGCTCCGACTTGCGCAGCAGATGACGTGACTGGGCGATGTGTTGCAACAGGTTCAAGGGGCTGGACTCTTGTTATTGGCAGGGGCCGGGATGTAGCAGTCTTGTAGTTATACTACAAGAATTGCCTTCTTGCCTGTTCAAAACGTAACTGGATGGCCTTGGCTACCCCTTGTTTTCGTGGGGAACGCCGCTTGTAGCCACTTCGGCCGCTGTGCGAGAAGGAAAAATATTCGTTGCCCTGACTGGAAGGGCTGCTCGTCCAGCCCAGGGCAAACGGAATCATCATCACGACGCGGATATGGAAAACGAATTCGTCTAACTAATGACGAATGACCTCTCTTGAACTTTTAGCTATCCGGCGACTAATAAAAACAATCGGCCGACATATAAAAGCCAATACATAATATCTTTCAAATGCACTCTACCTTGCCCTTCCCTAATTAATTTCAGCTCCCTATATTGGTGACGCAGGACGCGACATCATTTCAATTACAGGAGTAATCAACATGACCGTTAAAACCAAAAACTGGACCGCACACATCGATCGCATGCCAGGCGCCGCCTCGTTCCGCACCTATGGAACAGTGGAAGTCCCGAATACCGGAGTGACGCCAATCCTGGTTGCGAGTGAGGTACAGGACAAGTCCTTTGACTTGCGACTGGATCTGAAACTCGAATATTCCGGCAAGGCCGCTCTACAACTCATCACCGAAAAACAAGTTGAATATAAAGTCTTGGGCGATTCAAACGTGACCGGGGTGAGTATTTTTTATGAAGACAAACTTCTGCATCACATCGATGAAGTACTTGTCACGCACTAAGTAACGTTCAATCTTCCTGCCGGACCGACACATAACGTGAAGTTCCGGCGGGAAGCCTCATTCCGCGCGCTGCCTGTGGAGCAAACGGGCCAGCCCCACCGCCTCCACCGGACGGCTGATAAGGTAACCCTGCACCTCGTCGCACTGCTCCGCTTTCAGGAAATCGAGCTGGTCCTGCCGCTCGACACCTTCGGCCACTACCTTGAGCGACAACCCATGGGCCATCGCAATGATCGCCCGGGTAATCGCCGTATCCACGCTGCCCTCACCCAACCCGCGAATGAAAGCCTGGTCGATCTTCACGTAATCCACCGGGATACGCTTGAGGTAACTCAGGGATGAATAGCCGGTGCCGAAATCGTCGATCGCCAGCTTGACCCCCAGATCACGCAGTTGCTGGAAGGTCGCGATGATGTGTTCCACACTGTCGAGCAACTGGCTCTCGGTCAGTTCCAGCTCCAGGTATTGCGGCGCCAGGCCGGTTTCTTCCAGCACCTGCCGCACCAGGCTGACGAGCTTGCCGTGGCGCAACTGATGCACAGACAGATTGACCGACACCCTGATCGGCGCGAGCCCCTGGCGCTGCCATTCGCAGGCCTGCCAACAGGCCTGGCGCAACACGAACTCGCCAATCGGCCCGATCAGCCCGGTTTCTTCAGCCAGACCGATGAACTCCCCCGGAGGCACCTGGCCCATGACCGGATGTTCCCAACGCACCAACGCCTCGGCGGCGTTCAGGCGACCGGTGACCAGGCACAGCTTGGGTTGGTAGAAGACTTTCAGTTGCTGCTCTTCCAGAGCCTTGCGCAGCTGATTTTCCAGTTGCAGGCGTTCCAGGGTGCTGGCCTGGAGGCTTTCGGTGTAGAACTGGAAATTGTTCCCACCCAGGTGCTTGGCATGCTGCATCGCCATGTTCGCCTGATTGACCAGCGTGGACACTTCCCGCGCATTGTCGGGCAACAGGCTGATACCAATGGAGGCACTGACCACCAGCTCATGACCTTCGATGGTCACCGGCACGCGCAACTTGGCAGACAATCGGGTCGCCACCCGGGCCAGACTGGAAAGGTTGCCATAGGCATCGAACAGCACGGCGAATTCGTCACCGGATAATCGGGCGATCGTGTCCGCCTCGGGCAATGCGTTGATCAGACGCCGGGCCATCTTCTGCAACAGCTCGTCGGCGATGTCATGGCCCAGGCTGTCATTGAGCAGCTTGAAGCGATCCAGATCGATGTGCAGCAACGCCAGGCTACGCCGACCGCCCTGGCGCACGCGCTGGTGCGCTTCGTGCAGGCGTTCGCGGAATAACGAGCGGTTCGCCAACCCGGTCAGTTCGTCGTAGTGGGTCAGGTAGCGCATGCGCTCTTCAGACTCGCGCCTTGCCGAAAGATCGGCGAAGAAGCCGACGATATGGCTGATATTTCCCCGGCTATCGCGCACCACGTTCAGTTGCAGCCACTGCGGGTAGAGCTCGCCGTTGGCCCTGGCTTCTACCAGTTCGCCCTGCCAGGTCCCGTGCTGCTTGAGGGAATTACGGATGACCGGATAGTGGCGGCGAGCATCGCGGCTGCACGGCAGGTCGACCACGTTGCGCCCCAGCATGTCATCGATGTTGAAACCGGTGACCCGGGTGAAAGCCTGGTTGGCGGCCAGCAGCGCGAAATTCGGGTCGAAGATCACGATGCCTTCGCTGGCGGCTTCGAATACAGTGGCTGCCAGTTGCCGTTGCTGTTCGAGTTCTTTCGTGGCGCTGATGTCTCGTCGGGTGCCGACCATACGCAGCACCCTTCCGCTCGCGCTGCGTTCCACGGCGCGACCGCGGTCTTCGATCCAGACCCAGTGGCCGTCGCCGTGACGCACCCGATATTCGATCTGATAATCCTCGCTACGGCCCTTGAGGTGCTCGACCAGCGCGCGCTTGAGCGCCGGCAGGTCCTCGGGATGCAGGCGCGGCGTCAGGTGACTGAGCATCGCCGTGACGTATTCGGGTTCCAGGCCGAACAGTTCCTTGAGCTGGGTGTGGTGGACCTCATCAGTCTGCAGGTTCCAATCCCACAGCCCCAGCTCACTGGCCTTGAGCGCCAGGGCCAGCCGGGCTTCGCTTTTGCTCAAGGCCTGACTGGCCACTTCCAGCGCCTGGCTGCGCTGGGCCACGCGGGCCTCCAGGCCAACCTGGGCGGCGCGCAACTGGTCCTCGGCGTTACGGCGCTGCTCGACTTCCCGGGCGAGCGCCTCGTTGAGCTGCGCGCTGCGGGTTTGTGCCTGCTGCAGGTGCTCGATCAATGCCTGGTTCTGGAACCGCCGCAACAGGCTGCTTTGTATCAGTCGATTGACCTGCCAGGCCACGACGCTCAACGACACCAGCACCACCAGACCGAGCCAGCCCCACCCGCGCTGCTGCTCGTCATCGCCCCAGAACAGATAGAGAATGGCCGGCAGCAGGCAGGGCAAGGTAAAGGACAGGAACGCCGGCAAGCTCACGGCATAGGCCACGCTGGCCGACAAGGTGGCGGCACCGATCAGCCCGAACACCCAGGCCTGCTGCTGAAAGCTGTCAGCCGGGACCAGGGCGATGCCGGCCCCGGCCAGGGTCAGGCCGGTCAACGCTGAGCCGAGCAGAAACATGCGCAGCCAGATCGGCTGGGCCTGGCGGCTGGGCATCGCCGAATCGAACGCCGCTACTTGGATCACCCGCAACGCCACCAGCGAGAGCAACCAGACCAGCCAGACGCTGACCAGGAAATAGCGCCGCGGCTCCCAGAGCAGCGCGGCACAGACCAGGCCATTGATCAGCATGAACAGCGTAGGCAACAGCGAACCTTGATACAGCAGACGCGTGCGTTCGACCGCCATCTGTGTGGCGTATTGCTTGTAGATGACCCGCGGTTCCACACAGGGACCCGCCGGATCGGGATTGAGCGTCATTGGCACTGTTCTTGTTCTTATTCAGTGAGACATGGAGAACCCGAAACATGCAGCGAGCATACACAAGCCATAGGCCATCCCACACTGTCCTGGCTCATAAAAACCGCGAAAAAAGTCGCAATCTGCATGGATACGACGCCTCTAAGCGAGGCCCACCGAAGCCTGCACCCCATGACTAACCGGTCATCAATAAACGGTCTTTTATCGGCTGACTCAAAGCTCGGTTTGCCCGGGGTGACGCCGACACCCTAGAATGCCCCGATGCGCGATGATCTCTCCCTTCTGCTGAATTCCCTCAACGATGCCCAACGCCAGGCCGTAGCTGCCTCCGTGGGTCGTCAGTTGGTCCTGGCCGGTGCCGGCTCCGGTAAAACCCGAGTGCTGGTGCACCGTATCGCCTGGTTGATCCAGGTCGAGAACGCCTCGCCCCATTCGATCCTGTCGGTGACCTTCACCAACAAGGCCGCTGCCGAGATGCGCCATCGCATCGAACAACTGATGGGCATCAACCCGGCAGGCATGTGGGTCGGTACGTTCCACGGCCTGGCGCACCGCTTGTTGCGGGCGCATTGGCAGGAGGCCGGGCTGAGCCAGACCTTCCAGATCCTCGACAGCGATGACCAGCAACGCCTGGTCAAACGGGTGATTCGCGAGCTGGGCCTGGACGAACAGCGTTGGCCGGCTCGCCAGGCCCAGTGGTTCATCAATGGCCAGAAGGATGAAGGGCTGCGGCCGCAACACATCCAGGCCAGCGGCGACCTGTTCCTGGCGACCATGCGCAGCATCTATGAGGCCTACGAGGCCGCCTGCCAGCGCGCCGGGGTCATAGACTTCTCCGAGCTGCTGCTGCGTGCGCTGGACCTGTGGCGCGATCACCCGGGTCTGCTGGAGCACTACCAGAAGCGCTTCCGGCATGTGCTGGTGGATGAATTCCAGGACACCAACGCCGTGCAGTACGCCTGGTTGCGCCTGCTCGCCAAGGGCGGCGACAGCCTGATGGTGGTGGGTGATGACGACCAGTCGATCTACGGCTGGCGCGGGGCCAAGATCGAGAATATCCACCAGTATTCCGCCGACTTCCCCGATGCCGAAGTCATCCGCCTGGAACAGAACTACCGCTCCACCGCCGGCATCCTCAAGGCTGCCAACGCGCTGATCGCCAATAACACCGGGCGTCTGGGCAAGGAGTTGTGGACCGACGGCGGCGACGGCGAGGCGATCAACCTCTATGCCGCGTTCAATGAACACGACGAAGCCCGCTACGTGGTGGAAACCATCGAGAGCGCGCTGAAAACCGGCCTGGCCCGCAGCGACATCGCCATTCTGTATCGCTCCAACGCCCAGTCACGGGTGCTGGAAGAAGCCTTGCTGCGCGAGCGGATTCCGTACCGCATCTACGGCGGCCAGCGCTTCTTCGAGCGCGCCGAGATCAAGAACGCCATGGCTTACCTGCGCCTGATCGAAGGACGCGGCAACGATGCGGCCCTGGAACGGGTGATCAACGTGCCGACCCGAGGCATCGGCGAGAAAACCGTCGAAGCGATTCGCGATCATGCCCGTCACAGCCACGTGTCCATGTGGGAAGCCATGCAGCAGCTGGTCGCTAATAAAGGCGTGACCGGTCGCGCCGCCGGCGCGCTGAAGGCCTTCATGGACCTGATAGATGACCTGGCCGCCAAGTGTGGGGAGATGCCGCTGCATTTGATGACCCAGACCGTCATCGAGCAGTCCGGGCTGATTGCCTACCACGAAGCGGAAAAAGGCGAGAAAGGCCAGGCCCGGGTGGAAAACCTCGAGGAGCTGGTCAGCGCCGCGCGCAACTTCGAGAACTCCGAAGAAGACGCTGACCTGTCGCCATTGGCGGCCTTCCTCGGGCACGCGTCCCTGGAGGCTGGCGACACCCAGGCTGACGAGCATGAAGACAGCATCCAACTGATGACCCTGCACAGCGCCAAGGGCCTGGAATTCCCCTACGTGTTCCTGGTGGGCATGGAAGAAGGCCTGTTTCCTCACAAGATGAGCCTGGAAGAGCCCGGTCGCCTGGAAGAGGAGCGGCGCCTGGCTTACGTCGGCATCACTCGCGCCATGCAGAACCTGGTACTGACCTATGCCGAAACCCGACGCTTGTATGGCAGCGAGACCTACAACAAGGTGTCGCGCTTCGTACGCGAAGTACCGAAAGGCCTGATCCAGGAAGTGCGGCTGTCCAACAGTGTCAGCCGTCCGTTCGGCGGCCAGCAGCAAAGCACCAGCAGCCTGTTCGGCGGCAGCGACATTCCGCAAACCGGCTTCAGCCTCGGCCAGACCGTGCGGCATTCGGTGTTTGGCGATGGTGTGATCCTCAACTTCGAAGGTGCCGGTGCCCAGGCCCGCGTGCAGGTGAACTTCAGCGAAGGCAGCAAGTGGCTGATGTTGGGGTATGCCAAGCTCGAGGCGATCTGAACCCGACCAAGAGTCAGGCCTGTCCCTGTGGGAGCGAGCCTGCTCGCGATTGCGAAGTATCAGTCAATATCTTTACTGACTGGCCCACCGCAATCGCGAGCAGGCTCGCTCCCACAATAAGGTTGCCGTCAGTTCTCCGATAGAACTTGTTCCGCTTTCCTACAGCCCAAAGCGAACAAGCCCTCTTGCGCGACTGAAGCTGAACCTGACCTGTCGCGCAAAAGCCCGAAACACTCTGCCGCTAGCCAGCAACACTTCAGCTGTGCAACATGGCGCGCGTGCTATCCACAAATGGGAATGCCTTTATATGAAACGTTTTCTTAGCATCGCCATGGCGTTGTGCATCGGCCTGACGATGGCCATCGACGCCAATGCCGCCAAGCGCTTTGGCGGTGGTAAAAGCTCGGGCGCAGCCCCGACTCACCAGACCAGCCAGATGGCCCCGTCCTCTGCCGCCGGCTCCACGGCTGCCACCGCAGGCGCAGCCGGTGCAGCGGGCGCCGCTACCAAGGCCAGCGGTGCCTCGCGCTGGCTCGGCCCCCTGGCCGGCATCGCCGCCGGTGGCTTGCTCGCCTCCATGTTCATGGGCGACGGCTTCCAGGGCATGCAGATCTTCGACATCCTGATCATGGCGGTCATCGCCTTCCTGGTGTTCCGCTTCATTGCCGCTCGTCGCCGCAAGCAGCAGGAGCAGTTCGCACCGGCCGGCCACGCGCCGATGCAGCGCGAAGCGTTCAACCCGCAGCCTGGCGGTTCGATCTTCGGTGGTTCGGCAGCCCCTGTGGCCCGTCCGGTCATCAATGCACCGGCCTGGTTCAACGAACAACGCTTCGTCGAAGCTGCGCGCAGCCACTTTATGGCCTTGCAGAAGCACTGGGACTCGAACGAAATGGACAAGATCGCCGAGTTCGTGACCCCGCAGTTGCTTGAATTCCTCAAGCGCGAACGGGCCGAGCTGGGTGATGGCTTCCAGTCCACCTACATCGAGAACCTGCAAGTACAGCTGGACGGCGTCGACGATCGTGCCGACAAGACCATCGCCACGCTGACCTTCAGCGGCGTGTCGAAAGACTCCCGTTACAGCCAGGGCGAAACGTTCAGCGAAAGCTGGAACATGGAACGAGTTCAGGGCGATGACCAGCCTTGGCTGGTGGCCGGTATCCGTCAGAACGGTTGAACCTCTGCGCGTTTTGCATGTTGAAATAAAAGAACCCCGGCTCAGGCCGGGGTTTTCTATTTCGCGGTTGCATCTATAGCGAGCTACTGTATAAACCGCTGCATGTAAAACCGCGCCATCGAGAAAGAGGATCCCCGGACGTGGAAGAAATCATCGAACAATTGCGTGAAGCCAACGAACCCGTACCGGTTCCGCTGGAGTTGCCCGACGAAGACTTGCTGGTCGAGATCGAAGAGCAGCTATTCATCGACATCCCGTTCGTCTTCAGGGAGTTTTTGCTGACCGTCAGCGATGTCGTCTACGGCAGCCTGGAACCGGTGACCGTCACTGATCCACAGTCCCACACCTACCTGCCCGACGTGGCCGCCAACGCCTGGGATGCCGGCGTCGACCGAAGCCTGATTCCGATCTGCCAGGACGGCGACGATTATTACTGCGTCGAGGAAGACGGCACCGTGGTGCTGTGGCAGGCCGAAGAAGAGCTGATTGCCGAAGAGACCTGGGAGTCGGTCTGGCACTGGGCTCGGGACGTCTGGCTGGAAAGCTGATCCGCAGATGCCGGCCAGCGGTCAGTGCCCAGACGACTCTTTGTGATTGTCCAGGGTTTCGAGCAAGGCTACCTGCATCCGCGTATGCAGGCGGACGAACCAGCGCCACAGCAGTGCCGCCACGCCCATCGCCACCACGGCAATCAGCACCAGCAACTTGTTGGTCGGCAAAATGCTGGCCGACAAGGCTGCCAGCAGCAGGAAAATCACCAACAGCGATAGGATGGGGATCACTTCGGCAATGACCCGACGCACCCGTTCGGTGTGGCGGCCTGCCATGTCCGGCGTCACGCCCATTTCCGCCAGCAACATCGACAGCGCCTTGAGTTTGCGGTACGCGGCGATCAGGAACGGTAGCGACAGCAGCAACGCCCCACCCCAGATCAACGCTTTCTGCCAGCTCGGGTCGCTGATCCGGTCCCCCAGATACGCTGATATTCCCTCGGCGAAATAGCCGCCCGATACGAAAATCGCAATCACCAGCGCCAGATTGACGCCGACCTGCAACAGGATGCGCCTGATCATCGAGGCCAGCAGCGCGCCCTCGCCCTGTGGTTGGATGCTGCGCAACCACTCGCCATACATGCCCAGCACCCGTGTCAGGCGTTGCGGCATGACCGTCGCCAACCTGACGGACAACGGATCGGCGGCCCGGATCAAGTAAGGCGTCAGCAAGGTGGTCAGCACCGAGACGGCGACCGCAACCGGGTAAAGAAAATCGCTGGTGACCTGCAGGGTCATCCCCAGCGCCGCGATGATGAAGGAAAATTCGCCGATCTGCGAAAGCCCCATCCCGACTCGCAGTGAGGTTCGTCCGTCGTTACCGGCGATAAAGGCACCGAGACCGCAGGACACCATCTTGCCAAGCACCACGGCGCCGGTGATCACCGCAATCGGCCAGGCGTACTGCAGCAAGATGGCCGGATCGAGCATCAACCCGATGGCGACGAAGAATATCGCGCTGAACAGATCACGCACCGGCTCCACCAGCCGCTCGATCTTCAACAACTGCCGGGACTCGGCCATGATTGCCCCGATCAGGAACGCCCCCAGCACCATGCTGTATTCCAGCTTCACCACCAGCAGGCAGAAGCCGAAGCACAGGCCCAACACGGTGATCAGCAGCATTTCGTTGCTATCGAACTTCGCCACGTAGGCCAGCAGCCTGGGCACCAGCAAAATGCCGATGACCAGCGCGACGATCATGAACAGCGACAGCTTGCCGACGGTGGAAAACACCTCGCCGGAGCTCACCGTGCCACTGACCGCGATGCTCGACAGCAAAGCAATGATGCCGATGCCCAGGATGTCCTCGACGATCAATACGCCGAAAATCAGCTGGGCGAAACGTTCGTTCTTCATCTTCAAATCGTTGAGGGCCTTGACGATGATGGTGGTCGAAGAGATGGCGAGGATCGCGCCGAGAAACAGCGAGTCCATGGTGCTCCACTCAAACCAGCGACCAATCTCGTAGCCGATCCAGATCATCAGCACGATTTCCAGGAACGCCGCGATGAACGCCGTGGCGCCTACGCGGAACAACTTGCGCAGACTGAATTCCAGGCCCAGGCAGAACATCAGGAAGATGACCCCGAGCTCGGCCAGTGTCTTGATCGTGTCTTCGTCGTGGATGAAACCGAACGGGGGCGTATGGGGGCCGATGATGAAACCGGCGACGATATAGCCCAGCACCACCGGTTGCCTGAGGCGGTGAAACAGTACGGTCACCAGTCCCGCTGCCATCATGATGATCGCCAGGTCTTGAATGAAGCTGATGGCATGCATGTCGCAGGCTCCCTGTTCACCGGCTCAGCGCCGACTTGATAAGTCCGTTTCCTTTGTAGGAAATGCCCTCAAGATGGGCTTTTGCAGGGTAACACTGCGACTTCCGACAAAAAGTCGGTGCAATATATGGAAACAGATCCACCGAGGCGTGACGGCAGCCACAGGCGCAGCGTTCCGATATCAGTGGTTTATGAAACCCAGCGCCCACAGAGGCGCCCTTCCCTGAAATTGCTGCCTTAACCGTGAGTACGTTATGGAACCTGGAAACGCCCAGCTGTCGATGACGGTGTTGATGACCCCGGATATGGCCAACTTCTCTGGCAATGTCCACGGCGGCACCTTGCTCAAATACCTCGACGAAGTCGCCTATGCCTGCGCCAGCCGCTACGCCGGTCGTTATGTGGTGACCCTGTCGGTTGACCAGGTGATTTTCCGTGAGCCGATTCACGTTGGCGAACTGGTGACCTTCCTGGCCTCGGTGAACTACACCGGCAACACGTCGATGGAAGTCGGCATCAAAGTCGTGACCGAGAACATTCGCGAGCGCTCGGTACGCCACACCAACAGCTGCTTCTTCACCATGGTCGCGGTAGACGACCAGCGCAAGCCAGCTCCTGTCCCGCCCTTGCAGCCGCAGAACAGCGAAGAGAAACGCCGCTACAAACAGGCGCAGCAGCGTCGGCAGATTCGTCAGGAATTGGAAAAGCGTTATCAGGAAATCAAGGACGACGGGGTCAACTGATCAACAAAATCCAGAGTGTGGGAGCGAGCCTGCTCGCGATGACGGTGTCACAACCAACGACAATGTCGGCCATGACAACGCTATCGCAAGCAGGCTCGCTCCCACAGGGTGTGCTGCCGATCAGAGGCTGATCGGCACCGCCTCGAACCGGACCCGTGGGTGGGCGATGCGGTCCTGGGCGCGCACCAGTTCCAGCTCGTAACTGGCGCAGGCCTGGGTTTCGAGCAGTACCTCGTGCACCGCAGCGGCGGCGAACTCGAACGCAGCCACCAGGCTATCTCCCAGCAGTATGCGCGACAGGAACAGCCCCGACGTCAAGTCGCCCACGCCCACCGGCTGGCGCGGGAAAGCCAGCAGCGGACGGCGCAGATGCCAGCTGCCCTCGGGCGTCACCAGAAGCATTTCGAAACTGTCTTCGGGTTTGCCGGGATAAGCCAGATGCTTGACCAGCAGCGCCTTCGGCCCCCGCTGCAACAGAGCCCGGGCCATGGCGAGGCAGTCCAGCAGTGACTGCGCCTTGCGTCCCGAGAAACTGTCCAGCTCCAGTTGGTTCGGGCACATGAGGTCCGCCACGGCAGCAGCTTCGTCCAACAGGAAGTCACTGACCTCAGGCGCCACGATGCAGCCCTTCTCCGGATGCCCCATCACCGGGTCGCACAGGTACAGCGCCTTGGGATTGGCCGCCTTGATCCGCGCCACGCCCGTGAGGATCGCCCGCCCCTGGGCAGCGCTGCCGAGATAGCCGGACAACACCGCATCGCAATGACCCAGCTCACCAATCGCCGCGATCCCCTCAACCAACGCCGGTATCTGTTCAGGCGCAAGCACCTCGCCGGCCCACTGGCCGTACTGCGTATGGTTGGAAAACTGCACGGTGTTGAGCGGCCAGACGTTTACCCCGAGCCGCTGCATCGGAAACACGGCCGCGCTGTTGCCGGCGTGACCGAATACCACATGGGACTGGATGGCAAGCAGATGCGGTGTGCGTTTCATGCGCAAGGTTTTCCGTAAAACGATTGAAATTCAAGCCGCGCAGTATGCGACTAAACGCAGCCTGTACGACAGACCGGCGAGGCAGTTAAGCTGACAACAACTTGTTGGAGCACTTCGTTCATGCTGACCCTTGGAAATATTTTCGTGCTGATGCTGCTGGCTACCGGCGGCGCCTGGCTGTGGCACAACCATGGCTTGCGCGAACGGGCACTGGCGCGGGTCATGCAGCATTGCACCCATCTGAAGATCGAGCTGCTGGATGGCAACGTGGCGCTGAAAAAAATCGGCTTCGTGAAAGATGCCAGCGGACGACGACGCCTGGCACGGGTCTACAACTTCGAATTCACCGTCACGGGTGAAACCCGTCACACCGGCACCATCACCCAGTTCGGTGCTCACAGTGCCCAGATTGAACTCGCGCCCTATCCGATGCCCTTTGAAGAAGCCCCGCCAACGCCGATTGAACCGGTCCAGCCCCGTCCTCGGGCGGAAGTCATCGAGCTGAGCCAATGGCGTCAGGAACACAATAAGTGGAAGCCCTGAAACGGTGCTGATTCAACGACAGCGGCAATCCGCCAGAGCGGTCTGCAGGGAAGCGATGTCTTGCGGTCCGTCGAAGATCAACTCAATGCGAGAATCCTGCCGCCATTCGCTGCCAGTCCACTGCGGTGACGCGCCCTCCAAAGCATTGGCCGAAACCCAACCGTCTGCGCTGTGGATAACCATCTTCGCGCGTGTCCAATCCTTGCCTCGTAGCCATTGAGTCAGCGCCGCCACGTCGAATCGCTGGCTCGGGTGCCAGCGCCACCCAATACTCCAGGCACCGTCCTGTTGTTGATGCAGGCAAATCGGTAGCGTCGGATCGCTCCAGACAGCCGGCATCTCGCCCAAGCCTCGGGGCAGGTTCAAGTTATTCACAACGCCGTGCCCTTGGGCCCCAAGGCCGGGCAATAAATCGATGGGCAACGCAGCCTGCTGAGTCCAGTGCAACGCAAGATCTGGCAACTCGGCGGTCAGGTGTTCGCGATCGATTTGCGTAAGGGTTTCGGACTTGTTCAAAACCAGCAGCCCGGCATGGGCCAAGGCTTGCCGCTGGGCATCGGGCAATGATTTGCCATCAGCCATCGCCCGGGCATCCAGGACCAACACGCAAGGCTGGACCGCCAACACGCCGAGCCATGGCGCTTGGTTCAATTGCCGCAACAACTGCGCCGGGTGGCCCAGGCCAGAGGGTTCGATGAACAGGCGATCCGGTCGGGCCTTGCGTAGCAAACGGCCAAGACCGATCTGAAACGGCGCGCCGTTGACGCAACACAGGCAGCCCCCGGCCACTTCGCCCAGTGCGATACCATCGGCGGATTGAGTCAGCAGCGCGGCGTCCAGACCGATCTGGCCGAACTCGTTGATCAACACGGCCCAGCGCTCATTGGCCGGGCGTTGCGCCAACAACTGTCGGATCAGTGTGGTCTTGCCGGCGCCCAGAGGGCCGGCGATGACATGGGTGGGAATGTGCTGCAACATAATCGACGGCTTTCGATGGAGGTGAAGATGCGGATGATCGGCTGGTTGTTACTGGCCCTGGCGTCAGACCAGGCACTGGCTCAGGCGTGTGTGGTACACAGTCAGGCCGAACGACTCGATGTGCAAGTCTGCCAGCAGAACCGCAATATTCCGCAGAAATTATTCGCCGACGGCTTCTGTCAGCCGAGCCTGGCCGGACAGAAGGTCGAAGTCCAATACGTCGACCAGTGCCCTGGCGGCGCGTTCGGTATATGCAGCAATGCCCAGGTCGCCAATATGCCTTACCGCCAGGATATTCACTATTACGGCGTGGCGACCGACACCGCCTATCTAAAGCCCTTTTGTGAGGGGCAGAGTCAGGGTAACTGGATCAAACCCTAGCGGTCGGCATCACGCCGCGTCCTCCTCGTGCCAGGGCCCGAATGGATCCGGGAACTTGCGCCATGCGTCCATTCCGAGGGCCATCTCGGCGTTGGTAAGAAGGCAAGCGTCCAGCTCGGCAGTGAGTTGGCCGAAGTCGATGCCCTGGCCGATAAACACCAGCTCCTGGCGGCAGTCCCCTGTGCCGGCGAGCCAGTTCTTCATAATGAAGGCGGTGCTTTCCTCATCCTGCGGCCATTGGTTCTTCGGCACGAACCGCCACCAACGTCCGGCGAACCCATGACGCATCAAACCTCCGGCCTGTGACCAACTGCCCGCTTCCTCGGGTTTGCTGGCGAGCCAGAAAAAGCCTTTGGAGCGCAGCAACTTGCCGTTTTCCCAAGGGCGGTCGATGAAGTCGAAGAATCGCTGGGGATGGAACGGCGCCCGAGCCCGGTAAGCGGTCGAGGCGATGCCGTACTCTTGGGTCTCAGGCAGGTGCTCGCCACGCAACTCCTTCAGCCATCCGGGAGACTGGGCGGCGCGTTCAAAGTTGAACAGACCCGTGTCGAGGATTCTTCCCAGCGGCACCTGCCCCATGACCATGGGCAGGATCTGCGCCTGGGTGTTGAGACGCTGGAGAATCTCGATCAGCTCCTCGCGCTCCTGACGACTGATCAGGTCGATCTTGCTGATCAGGATCACGTCGGCAAACTCAATCTGCTCGATCAGCAACTCGGTGATCGAGCGCTCGTCGCCTTCCCCCAGGGTTTCACCGCGTGTCGCCAGGCTTTCGGCGGCGTGGTAGTCCAGCAGGAAATTCACCCCATCGACCACCGTGACCATGGTGTCCAGTCGGGCGACATCCGCCAGGCTGCGGCCCTCTTCATCACGGAAGGTGAAGGTTTCCGCTACGGGCAACGGCTCGGAAATGCCGGTGGATTCGATCAGCAGATAATCGAAGCGCTCCTGCCTGGCAAGCTCACCCACTTCGTGCAAAAGGTCTTCTCGCAACGTGCAGCAGATGCAGCCGTTGCTCATCTCCACTAACTTTTCCTCGGAGCGATTCAGAGTCACATCTCGCTGAACTTCGCTGCCATCGATGTTGATCTCGCTCATATCGTTGACGATCACGGCGACGCGCAGATTGTCACGATTGCACAGGACGTGGTTAAGCAAAGTGCTTTTGCCGGCACCGAGGAATCCGGAAAGTACGGTTACAGGGAGGCGATTGGGCATTGATATATTCTCATCGGATGGCGGGCGCGGATGTCAGGGGCACTCAACACACATGTCAGGTTCGGTCGGGGTGTGTTTATTTGTTATAGTATAACAACACAAATAGTTGAATCCTGGAATAGGTCTGAGGACAGCAATGCGTAACTCACCAAGATGGGTACCGGCGTTAGCACTGCTGCTGTTGGCTTCGCACGCTTTCGCCCAGAGTCCGCTGATGGGCAATTGCACCCGCAGCGCGAACCTGTTGGCCTGTAGCGACGGCTTGGGTAATCACTACAGCGTCGCCACAGCCGGCAACACCATTTACCTTCGAGGATTTGAAGCGGACAGCCGGCGTATTTGGGCGCAAACCAACAGCCGTTACGGTCAGCTTACGTTCTTCACCGGGTTGGCATCGGATGGAGAAAGTTGGGTGGGTTACAGTCGGCGCGTGGGCTGGACCACACTCAATCGCTTTTCCAGTTCGGGTGGAAGCAGCGGTAAATTCATCTGCGCGCGGGTGAGTGGATGTCAGAACTCATCCCGCTGATGTTTCACGTGGAACCATCGCGAGGGTGAAACTGTTTTCATAAAAAAATTTTCTCTATCTATTCGTTATACTATAACATCCGAGCAACCTCACGACGGATGTTACCCATGAATGCGTTAACGCTGCCGGATATCGCCGCGCAGACATCCCAGCAAGCCGTACCTCTCACCTGGGTCGGCATGCAGGGCATCGCAGTACCCGTGTGGATTGGCGGCCAGCGTCTCAGTGCATGGGTGGATGCGGGTGTCAGCCTGGACGATGGAACGGCTCGCGGGATCCATATGTCACGCTTGTACGTTGCACTGGAGACGCTGGAAAACGCGCCTCTGTCTAGCGCTCTGCTACGCCAGACCCTGCAGCAATTTCTCTTCAGTCATGACAAGTTATCCCAAACGGCCTCCTTGAACATTGATACCCAACTGCTGATAAAGCGCCCGGCGCTCGTCAGCCCGTTGTCCGGATGGAAACACTATCCGCTGAGCATCAAGGCCCGCCTGGAAAACGAAATGTTCCACGTGGAACTCAAAATCGAGATTCCTTATTCATCGACGTGTCCGTGCTCAGCGGCGTTGGCTCGGCAGTTGATCCAACAGCAATTCGTCGACGACTTTGCCAATAAGAAGCTGGAACATGCCGAGGTCCTGGCCTGGCTCGGTACGTCGAACGGCATCGTCGCTACGCCTCACAGTCAGCGCAGCACGGCGATTTTGAATCTGCGATTGGAAGCCGACGTAGACGAATTCCCCTGGGTGATGCTGATCAACGAAGCCGAAGCAGCCCTTGGCACCGCCGTACAAACCGCAGTCAAGCGGGCAGATGAACAGGCTTTCGCTCTAGCCAATGGGCAGAACCTGATGTTCTGTGAAGATGCGGCCCGGCGCCTGCACATAGCCTTGAGGCACGCCCCCCAAGTGAGCGCATTCGATGTGCGGGTGGTTCACGCCGAAAGCCTGCATGCCCACGACGCTGTCGCGCAAAGCCGCTGGAACTGGGAGGCAGCATGATTCATTGCCAAGCGCTACGTTGGGGTGCCCCCGGCCAACCCCTTACCCCGCCACTGAATCTACAACGACCGGCCGGAAGCCTTACAGCGGTAATTGGCTCCAACGGCTCAGGTAAGAGCAGCCTTCTGAAGGTGCTCGCGGGACTGCAAAAACCTCTATCTGGAAAGGTCTCGCTCAATGTTCCACGACGCGGTGGCGTGTCGTTCGTGCCGCAGCAACAAAACCTGGATCGGCAGTTTCCGATCAATCTCCAGGAACTCGTGTCCGCCGGCTCCTGGGGCAATCGGCATACGCCAGCGATGAGGCGCCTGCGGCTAAAAACCGTATTGCAGGACTGGGCGCTGGACGGGCTGGAACATCGTCCATTGATGGCGTTATCAGGGGGTGAATTGCAACGGGCGCTTCTCGCGCGCCTGAGCCTCGCCGAAGCATCGCTGCTGTTGCTCGATGAACCTCATGCCGCGCTCGACGAACAAGGGCAGGCATTGTTGTGGAAACACATCCACGGCTGGCATGCCGAGGGCAGAACCCTGGTCGTGGTGTGTCATGACCTGGCCGCAGTACGCCAGCATATTCCCGAAACGCTGCGTATCAGCCCATCCGGCTGCGTCCTGGGTGCCAGTGCCGATCTGATTGCCCAGCACCCCCACACGATGGTGGCCTGATGCTCGCGGCCACTCATTTCTGGCAGCCGTTCCAGGAATTCATTTTCATGCGCAGGGCGTTACTGGGTGGGTTGGTGTTGGCCTGCAGTACAGCGCCGTTGGGCGTATTCCTGATTCTGCGACGCATGAGCCTGATCGGCGACGCCGTAGCTCACGGCATTCTGCCCGGCGCGGCCCTGGGTTTCTGGTTCGCCGGATTGAGCCTGCCGGCTCTGACACTGGGTGGTCTGGGCGCAGGTCTGGGCATGGCGGGACTCGCTGCGTGGATCACTAGACGCACCGGCCTACGGGAGGACGCCAGCCTCGCGGCAATTTATCCCATTTCCTTGGCGGCCGGCGTATTGATCCTCGGCATGGCCGGCAAGCGCCTGGATTTGCTGCACCTGTTATTCGGCTCCGCATTGGCGGTAGATGGCCCGACGCTCACCGGCATGCTCTGGGTGTCGGGCATCAGCCTGGTCGCCATGGCACTGATCTATCGCCCGTTACTGCTCGACACCCTCGACCCGCTGTTCCTGCAAACCGTCAGTCGCCTCGGCCCGCTAGCCCACGGCGTGTTCCTGACCTTGGTGGTGTTGAACCTGGTGATCGGTTTCCAAGCTATCGGTGCGCTGATGGTCGTCGGCTTGATGATGCTACCGGCAGCCGCATCGCGATTCTGGAGCCGCCGCCTGCCGATCCTGATGATGATCGCGGCGCTGCTGGGATGCCTTTCGGTGTGGCTCGGCTTGTTGTTGTCGTTCTTTTTCTCGCTGCCCAGCGGACCCTCCATCGTGTTGGTGGCGGGTGCGTTGTATTTGCTCTCGGTGGTATTCGGTCCGGTGCACGGTCTGCTGCGCCGCCCGCCTCTGCTCACATCCCAATGAGGTTTGCGCCAATGCGTGTCCTGCTCCTGCTGCTCAGTTTGATGCTGTCCATATCGGTGTCTGCCGCCGAAAAGCTTCAGGTGGTGACCAGTTTCAGCATCCTCGCCGACATGACCCGACAGGTCGGTGGCGAACATATCCAGATCACTAACATGGTCGGCCCGGATGCCGATGCGCACACCTACGAACCGACGCCGGACGATGCCAAGGCGTTGCTCGGCGCAAAACTGATTATCAAGAATGGACTGGGCTTCGAGCCGTGGCTGGATCGCCTGGTTACCAGCACCGAAACCCGTGCGCCGGTCATCAGCGCCAGTCGCGGGGTGATTCCCCGTTCGTTGGATGAAGATGGCGAGACCATTCCCGACCCGCACGCCTGGCACAATCTGGCGAATGCCGAGCTGTACGTCCGCAACATCACCAAGGCCTTGGAAGCGGCGGACCCGGCAAACAAGGCCGACTACGAACGCAACAGCCAGGCGTACCTGAAAAGAATCTACGGACTGCTCGCCGAAGCGAAGGCCAAGCTTGGGGCGCTGCCTGCGGGTAATCGCAAGATCGTGACCTCCCATGACGCCTTTGGCTATCTGGGTCAGGCCTACGGCATCGACTTCATGGCGCCACAGGGTTTGTCCACGGAGCGTGAGCCATCGGCCGCCGAGGTGGCGGCGCTGATCACCCAGATCCGTCAGGCGAAAGTCAAAGCGGTGTTCATGGAAAACATCAAGGACGCCAGGCTCCTCAAGCAGATCGCCGATGAGAGCGGAGCGCGTATCGGCGGCACGCTGTATTCGGACGCCCTGGCGGCGAGCGGGCCGGCCAGTACGTTTACTGGGTTGTTCGAGTACAACCTCAACACGTTGTATGAGGCTTTGAGCAAGCCCTAGATGCGCAGCGGCTCAGGTCCTTTTTGGGGCCGCCTTGCGGCCCAGCGAGAGCAAGCTCCCTCGCCACGGGGGAGCTTTGAGCCGAGAGCAAGAGCTGAGAAGAAGGTTCAAGCCCGCGGCTTGACCGTTCCGCAATCCTGCCCCAGCCACACGGCCCGGGTATCGAGGCTGCCTTTTTGCTGGATACCGGTGGCATTGAACGTGCCGTTGACCTTGGTGGTGAACTCACGGTCGCTCTGGAACGTCGCCACCCCATTGCCCTGGGCTTTCGGGCAACTGAAGCGAAACTTCCACTGGTTACCGGTCCGCTCGGTAATCTGCTGCTTGCAGCCCGACTGCGGATCCTGCAGCGGAATGTCATTGGTCTGCACTTGCGCCGGGGTCAGGCATACCCGAATGCCCTTGCCGCCCATGGTAATGCCCTGCTTTTCCAGCATGGCCCGTTGCTCCGGAGTCATCTGATTCTGCAACTGGCCGAGGATCAGTTGCAGGTCCGGCAAGTCCTGGTTATCGACTTTCATATTGCTGGACGTCAATTCCCACAGCCCCGGCTGAAGCATCTGCGCCTGAGCCGCCACAGGAACCGACACACCCACCGCCAAGGCCAAACCCAGCAGACGAACATTCATTGCAAGAACTCCAGAGGACAAGTGGCCGTTAGACGCCGTCTACAGGCTTCGGTTCAGGCCTGGGATGAGTGAATTAAATAGCGACATTCGCCGTGGAACATGGTCTGTTAAAGCATCGAAACTCAGGAGCAAGGCTGCCCCATGGATTTTTTTGGCCCGCATGTTTTCGGTTACCTGATCGCGCTGGTGCATACCCTGGGTTCCATTGCCGCCGTGCATGCGGTGCTTACGGTGCGAACCGCGCAAGGCTCGATCGCCTGGGCCTTGTCGTTGCTATTCATTCCCTACCTGACGCTGATTCCTTACCTGGTCTTCGGTCGCAGCACCTTTGACGGTTATATCAAGGCCCGTCGCCAGGCCAACGAGCAAATGCGCAAAGCCATTTCCGAGCTGAACTGGCGTCCCTGGGTCGAGGAAGCCCTGGCGGCCCGAGCATCTCAGGCCTACGCCTCGCTGCGGGCCATGCCGAAACTGGGTCGGGCACCGTGCCTGGCGAATAACCAGGTGCGTTTGCTGGTCAATGGCGAACACACTTTCGAAGCGATTTTCCAGGCCATCGAGGCTGCACAGGAAGCTGTGCTGATCCAGTTTTTCATCGTCCATGATGACCGACTCGGTCAACGCTTGCAGGCGCTGCTATTGAAGAAGGCCGCTGAAGGGGTGGCGATTTATCTGCTTTATGACCGGATCGGTAGCCATGCCCTGCCCCACCATTACGTGCAGGCGCTGCGCGATGGCGGCGTGCAGGTAAAAGCGTTCGCCACTCGCAGCGGCTGGCTCAACCGATTCCAGGTCAATTTCCGCAACCACCGCAAGATCGTTGCGGTGGACGGCGTGCTGGGGTTCGTCGGCGGGCATAACGTGGGAGACGAATACCTCGGGGAAATGCCCCCACTGGCGCCGTGGCGCGATACCCATGTCCAGGTGCGCGGACCGGTGGTGGCGAGCATGCAGGAGTCGTTCGCCGAGGATTGGTTCTGGGCGGCCCGTTCGCTGCCACCGCTGATCCTGCCGGATACCTATCCGGACGACGGCGTGCTGTGCCAGTTGCTCACCAGCGGCCCAGCCGACCCCTACGAAACCTGCTCGTTGTTTTTCGTCGAGGCCATTCACGCTGCCAGCGAACGGGTCTGGATCACCACCCCCTATTTCATCCCCGACGAAGCCGTGTTCGCGGCGTTACGCCTGGCGGTGCTGCGCGGTGTGGATGTGCGCATCCTGCTGCCCTCTCGCCCCGACCATAAGATCGTGTATGCGGCATCGAGCTTGTACGCCTTTGAAGCGGTGCGCGCCGGGGTTCGGGTGTTCCGTTACCAACCAGGCTTCCTGCATCAGAAAGTGGTGTTGATCGACCGGGAAATCAGCGCCATCGGCAGCGCGAACCTGGACAATCGCTCGTTCCGCTTGAATTTCGAAGTGATGCTGCTGACCGTGGACATCCCGTTCGCCAGCGAAGTCGAGCAGATGCTCGAGCAGGATTTCGCCCAGGCCCTGGAAATCGACTCACAGGAAAGCCGGGAGACCCACCGCCTGCAAAAGATCGGCATGCGGATCGCCCGGCTTATTTCACCCATCCTCTAAGGCGTATAGATATCGTCCCGGGTCCAAGGCAATTCATGGCTGCCATCGGCATGGGTCTTCACGGCCAGGATCTGGTGCAGATTGATCCAGCCCTTGGCGAACGCGTAGGCGCAGCCCGCCAGATACAACCGCCAGATCCGCAGCGCTTGCTCCGGCACTTCCTTGGCTGCCGCCTCCAGGTTGTCTTCCAGGCGTTCGCTCCAATGATCGAGCGTGCGTGCATAGTGCAGGCGCAGGCTTTCCACATCGACGATCTCTAGCCCGGCCTCACTGATGTGCGCCGAAATCATCGAGAGATGCGGTAACTCCCCATTGGGAAACACATACTTTTCAATGAAATCCCCCGCGCCACGTCCCACCGGACGACCATCGGTGTGCTTGGCGGTAATGCCATGGTTCATCACCAGCCCGCCCTCGCGCACGGCGCCGAACAGGGTTTTGCAGTACTGGGCCAGGTTGGCGTGGCCGACGTGCTCGAACATGCCAACGCTGACCACTTTGTCGAAACGACCGTCCTGGGGCAGGTCTCGGTAGTCGAGCAACTGCAACTCCACCTGTTTCTCCAGCCCCTCGGCCTTGATTCGCTCGCGGCCCAACGCCAACTGCGCCTTGCTCAACGTGATACCAAATACCTTGGCGCCGAATTCCCGCGCTGCGTATCGCGCCAGCCCGCCCCAACCGCAGCCGACGTCCAGCAGGTATTCACCGGGTTGCAGCCGCAGCTTGCGGCATAGGTGGCGGAATTTGGCTTGTTGCGCCTGCTCGAGCGTTTCGCTGCCCGTCTCGAAATAGGCACAGGAATAGGCCATGTCGCTGTCGAGCCACAGCTGATAAAACGCGTTGGAAAGGTCGTAATGGTAGGAGATGGCCTTGGCGTCGGTCTCCTTGTCGTGGACCGAGCGAACCGGGTGACTGTCGGAGTCTTCTTCCAACAGGGCCTGGCTCCACTCATCGCAGACCCGGATGACTTCGTGGATAGAACCCTCGAGTTCCAGTTTGCCTTCGACAAACGCCGCCCCCAGTGCATCCAGGCTGGGATGGGTCAGTTGCGCGACCATTTGTGGGTCCTTGACCACGATCGTCACGCTGGGATCGGCACCCAGCGCGAACTCATGGCCGTCCCATAGCCGCAATCGAAGGGGTAGGTGCAGATTCTGTAAGGCTGGTGGAAGTTGCGCGAGCATGGGATATCCCCCTGGTTCCAGACATCTGAAATGAGGGTAGTCCATGTTAGAAAAATAGCAGGCTATCGAGTTTATAGCCCTTCTCTATCGCCTTCCAAATCTACTGAAAACCAGTAACTGCCCGTGGCGCACCCCTCTCTTCCTAGCTGACTGCAAGTCTAGTTCACAGTTCGGCCAGATGCCTCCAACGGCTCAATCCTGCTGGGTCTTCAACAACGGCTCCTGGAACCGCAGCAGGCGCCCGGCGTTACCCAATACCAGCAAAGTGCTCAGATTGTGCAGCAGCGCGGCGATCATCGCCCCCGCCGCGCCCAGCCAGCCGAACGCGGCAAACGCGACGATGGCCAACGTCCAGCCCAGGCCGATGATTACGTTGACTTGCAACGTGCGCCGGCATTGACGACTGAGCCGCAAACAAGTACCGAGACGCCGCAGGTCACTGCCAATCAGCACGATATCCGCTGACGCCAGCGCAATGTCTGCACCCCCCGCCCCCATCGCGACGCCCACCACGCCGGCCTTGAGCGCCAGGGAATCGTTGATGCCGTCCCCGACCACCATGGGGCGGAAACCATGGTCTATTTCGCTCATGACCCGTTTGAGTTTGTCTTCGGGCAGCGCCTGCGCTTGCACGTCGCCAATGCCGACGTCCCGCGCCAGGGTGTTGGCTACGCTTTGACGGTCACCGGTCAGCAACAATTGCCGGCCCAGGCCCAACTCGCGCAACTCAGCCATCGCGACCCGCGCCTCAGGCTTCACGCTGTCAGCCAACAGCAACCAGGCAAGGAACTGCCCACCCAAGGCCAGGCCGGCTATCGGACCGTCGTGATCCGGCACGGCTGGCGTGTCGATCCCCAGTTGTGTGAACAGTTCGGGCCGGCCGAGTGCCGCTTCGCCCTGAGGGGTCATGGCAACCACGCCCAGCCCCTGACGCTCATGTATTTGCGTCAGCGGCACGCCGTCTTCCGGTTCAACCAACCCGGCCAACGCACGACTGACCGGATGGCTGCTGGCCGAGCCCAGGCTCGCAGCCAGCGGTAGCAGTAGAGATGCATGGTCGTTGTGGGTACGCTCCACCGATTGCAGGCGCAAAGCGCCGTAGGTCAGGGTTCCGGTCTTGTCGACTACCAATGACGTCAGGTCCGCCAACTCTTCGAGGAACGCCGAACTGCGAATCAGGATGCCGTGACGCGCCGCCACCGCAATACCGGCAATGGCCGTCGCAGGCGCCGACAGCACCAATGCACAAGGACACGCCGCGACCAACACCGCGAGCATCGCCTGGGCATCGTTGGTCACGAACCAGGTCACCGCCGCCAGCAACAACACCAGCACCAGATAACTGCCGGCGTAGCGCTCCAACAGCCTGGTAATCGGCGGCTTGGAACGCTCGGCGTTTTGCATCAGCGCGATGACTTTACCCAGGGTCGACTCATCGCCGGTGCGGGTCACCTCAAGGCGCAACAAGCCATCGAGGTTGATCGCGCCCCCAAAGACTTCCGTACCCACCGCGGCCTCCAGTGGCACCGACTCACCGGTGATCGGCGCGGTGTCGAGGCTGGCCTGGCCGGATAACACTCGGCCATCGGCCGGTACCCGATCTCCGGCACGCACTTCCACCACGTCGCCGGGCCGCAGCGTACCGTTATCCACATCGATGATCGTACCGTCGGCCAACACTTTGCGACCCTGACTGCGAGTCAACTGGCCGAGAGCATGGATCGCCTCCTGGGAGCCGATGACGCTGCGCTCTTCCAGGACGTGACCGAAGATCATGATGATCGGTAACAGCGCAGCCGTCAGCAGATCGCCGGTGGCCCAGGCGCCGAGCATTGCCAGGGCGATCAGCTGATCGGTGATTCCGTGCAGGCTGGGATAGCGCAAGCTGTACCAGGCCGAACGCATCACCGGGACCGCGACCAGCAGCGAGGCAAAGCCCAACAGCAGTTGGCTGACACCGGTCTGCTCCGGCGACCAGCCGCGCCAGGCCAAGCCCAGGGCGAGTAAACCAAGGGCGAGCATCGCCAGGGTCAGCTGCCGGGCGGCGGCGCGTTGTTCAGCCGAGGACAGCATCGGCATGACGGGGGTTTGAGCGGTCATTGTTCGGCTCCCTGAATGATCAGGCGGGAATCGTCCTTCGGATCAACCGTCGTCACTGAGCCGGCTTGGCGAAGGATGCCCGGCATGCGTTCGCGATAGAGGCGCAGCAGCAGCTGCGGATCGCTGCCTTGGGACTTCGCCAGGCCCAGTACCGTGGCCGTGTCGGCCGACGCCTTGGCCAGTCGTTCGCTGGCCTGGGCATGGGCGACTTGCAGCGCGCGGTCGGCGTCCTGGCGAGCGGTCTGGGTCAGTTTTTCGGCTTCGGTCCGGGCATTGGCGACGGCCTTGTCAGCCTGCTGGCTGGCGGTCAGCACGGCGTTGAAGGCGCTGACCGCCGGGCCTGGCAGACTCGATTGCACGTCGACCCGCACCACTTCGATGCCCAACCCCTGCCCCGTCGCGGCAAGATCGGCCAAGCGTCGGTTGATGCCTTGCACCAGATCGCCGCGCAAGCGTTCGCGGCGCTCTGCGGCCTGGTTGTCGCTGCCCATCAGTTCGGGGCGAGCCACCAGAATGGTATCCAGGTCACGGGCTGCGGTCAGCGCCAAGGCGCTGCGTGTCGCCAGTCGATCCAGCGCCGGCGGCACATGTTCTCCCTGCAACACGAAGGCGTAGGGATCGGTGACTTTGTAGAACACCCGCACATCCAGTTGCACCACGCCGGCATCACCGGTCAATAAATAACCAGATCCAGCCAAGGCATCGCTTACCGGGGTGGCGAAGCTGGCAACGCGATCAGCCTGTAGCGCCTCATCAGAGCGCAGCAGATTTCCCACGCGTCGTTCAAGTACTCGATCTGCGGCCGGCAGCAGGACGACCTGTTCCACAGGACGTGGCCAAGCCAATAACAGGCCCGCATTCTGGATTCGATCCAAGGCGCCAAAGCGCAGCACCACCGCTCGGTCCTGTGGGTCGATCTGTCGGATGTTTGAAAATGCCCAAGCCAACGCCGCCAGAACCGTCACGGCGTAAAGAGCGAGAAACGCCAGGCGTCCGGCCTGGATCCATGGGCTGGACAACTCATTTGTTCCACGTGGAACCAAACTCATGGTTGTGTTCCACCTTTGGGTTCCACGGAAGGAGGGCCATCTACCAGAACGCGGAATGGGGCTGCATCGGTGCGCAGAATCAGTTTGGTGCCTGGACTGACGATCGTGCCTAAGGTGTCCAGCGAGCGCAGCAGGTTGTAGAGCTGAGGCGAACCGGCGTAGGCCTTGCCATAGATCGCCGCCGCTTCCACCCGGGATTGCGCCTCGATATCGGCGGCTTTCACCGTGGCATCGGCCTGTACGATGCGCGCGTCACGTTCAGCGGCGGAGCGAATCTGCGCTGCCTCGCGCTTGCCGATGGCGGTGCGCTCGGTGGCGATGGTTTCGCGCTCGGCACGCATGCGATCTACCGTCGCGGTCAGGGTCACAGAGGGCAAGGTCAGGCGCTCGACGCCAACCTGCAACACTCGCACGCCATAAGTGGTGAGCAATTGTTGATCGATCTGCTCACGCAATTGCGCTTCGAAATCGGCGATGCGCACTTGGCTGGCATCGGTGTTCACCAGGTTCGCCAGGTCAAAACTGGCCGCCGTGGTTTCCAGCGCCGAACCTAAAAAGGTGCGGATCTGCCGCGCCGCTTCGTCCGGTTGGTTCTGCACGGCGCGCATGAAACGCTGGACGTTGTCCGGATCGCCCTGCACCTGCCACGCCACATAGGCCTGGACGATGATTCGCAGCCCGTCCCGAGTCCCGACATCCTGCAAGCCGCTGGAGGTGGTGCGCAATCGCAAGTCCACCGGGATCGCTGCTTCGAAGGGTGCTGGCCAGCGCCAGCCAAGGCCCGGCTGCAACAGCACACGGGCCGGGTTGCCGAAGCGTGTGATAACAGTCGCCTCCCCCGAACGGACTTGCACCAGGCTGGCGGCGGCAACGGCAAAAGCCACCAACAGCGCTGCCCAGCCCATCCGCCGCCAGGGAAACGGGCCGGCCTCCTGGGCATCGCCGTGATGATGGTGATGATGCCCATGGTGGTGACCGGCATGGCTGTGATCGTGACCGGCGTGGTCGTGATGACCGTGTGAAGAGGACTGGCTCAATGGGCAGCTCCTGACTGGACAGGGTTACGCGGCGACGCAGGGTCTGCCGGCAGCGTGAAAGTACGCAAATCAATGGTTGGCGCGTTGCCGCCAGCGCCCAGGCGATGGTCAAGAATCAATAGTCTGGCATTGCCCAGGCCCCGGCTCAGTTGGCTGAGGTATTGCTCCAGCACGAAGGCATGACCAGCCGTCGCATAGGCTTGGCGGTCGGCATTGAAGCGCAGGTCGCTGGCCTGGGCGGCGGCGTTGATTTCCTGGGCGCTGGCCTGGGCTTGGTCATGGGCGACGCTGGCTTGCAATTGCGCCTGGTTGGTTTGCTCCGCCGCCGCACCGCGCTCCCGCGCAATCAGCGCCTGGGCGCCAATCTGCGCCGCCTGCACGCCGTGGTAGGCATTGGCCGCCCCGGCCGGCGGATGAATCGCCTCGACCACTGTTGCCAGGATCTCCACGCCACTGTCGAGCGATTGCAGGTCAGCCTGTACGGCACGACCGATTTCATCGGCCAGGTTGACTCGATCCGCGCCGAGCAAACCGTCCAGCGTTCGTGTGGCAAACTCATGCACCAGGATGCGGCTGGCGGTGCTGCGGATCAACGTCGGCACGTCGGCGCTGTTATAGGTCGCCGCCAGCGCCGCCGCGTCGGTCAGGCCGATACGATAGACGAAGCGCACGTCCATGTTGACGATCTGGAAGCTCTGCTGGTCCCCACGACGACTGGCAATGACCTGGGATTTATCGTTCACATGGCTGGCGTCCCACAGACGATTGGCAATCAGCGGAGCCGGCCCGTCCGCCGGTTCCGCTTGCGGGGGGGCCGGGTTCTCGCCAACGCTGGTCGCCAGTTCATGCACCACCCCGTATTCGACGTTGAGCACCCTGCCCCACGGCCATGGCATTGCAGCGTGCAGGCCTGGGCCGAAGACCTCTACAGGTTTGCCGAAACGCTCATAGATGCCGCGCTCATGCAGCGGCACTTCATGCACGCCCGTGAGTAACCAGCCCAACAGCGACACCGCCGCCAGGATCGGCAGGAAGGCGCGACGCATGTAACCGAACGCCCAGATCTGGCGCAGGTCGATACCGAAGCGATTGTGCAGTTCATGCTGCAATGCCAGCAGCGGTTGCGGCGGCCAACGCAGCAAATCGGCGACGACACTACGGCCCAGCAGCGCAGGCTCCAGGGCTTCTCGGCGCGGACTGAACAAGGACAGCAACGCTCGCAACAACAGTTCCAGCGCCACCAATCCCGGCAAAATGCCCATCAGCACCGCCAGACGCACCGGCCAGACCGACGTTTGCGAGGCGAACAGCAAGCACAACGCGCCGAGCACCAAAACGATGATCGGCACGCGCGCCAGTTGCGCCAAAGGCTGCGCTTCCGGCCATTCCCTCAGCGACTGTTGCGCCAATTGGCGCTCGAACACCAACAGCCCGAACGCCAACAGCAGGCCAAGCACCGCACCGACGCTGGCCGACGTACCGAGGGCCGCCGCCGGTAACGTCAAGTTCCAAGCCTGCTCCAGGCTCAACAGCACCAACGTTGCCCAACCGGCCAGCCACAACATGGGCGCGCCGATCTGTTCGAGCAATTGAATGGAGCGTGCGCCGATTCGATCGAGCATTCGCTCATACCAGCCGGGGTTATCCACAACCTGGCCTTCTGCGACCGAACCGGCGCTGTTGCTGGTGGCCGGCAATAACGCCTTGCCACGCCACTGAGTGATCCACCAGGCGGATTGAATACCCGCCACCAGCACCAGCAGCCCGGCGCTCTGGCTCGCCAGCAAAGCCGGCCACAGCGATTGCGGTGAAAAGAGTCCGATGAAGAAACCCAGGATCAGCCCCAACCCGGCGACGCTAGCCAGCGCGAAACCGATTCGCTTCAAGCGCCTTGCCTGAAACGACGCTTGCTGAAAGCGCGGCCATTCGGCCACCTGGGCCCCCTCCACATCCAAATCGACTTGCATACCACCCCAGCGCTTGTGGCGATCAATACCGGACTCGTGGCCAGACGCCACTGCCGCTTCGTTATTGCGTTACCTTATAACGATTGCTGTGAAATTTCCGTTTTGAATTCTTCATGACGAAAGCCATGCCAGCTTCTTGACTTGAGCCTTGACCCGAATCTTCGAAAACGCTCATATTACAGACATAATTTTTTACCAGTCCGAGCGGGAGTACAGCGATGAGCAACTACGACGTAGTCATTCTAGGCGGCGGCCCCGGTGGGTATAACGCGGCCATTCGTGCCGGGCAATTGGGGCTCAAAGCCGCTTGCGTCGAAGGACGAGTGACGCTGGGCGGCACCTGCCTGAACGTCGGCTGCATGCCGTCCAAGGCCTTGCTCCATGCCTCGGAACTGTACGAAGCGGCCACCGGCAAGGAATTCGCCAATCTGGGCATCGACGTCACCCCGACGCTCAATCTGGCGCAGATGATGAAGCAGAAAGACGAAAGCGTGGCGCGCCTGACCAAGGGCATCGAGTTTCTGTTTCGCAAGAACAAGGTCGACTGGATCAAAGGCTGGGGCCACATCGATGGGCCGGGCAAGGTCACCGTTACCCACGACGACGCTAGCAAGACCGAACTGCGCGCCAAGGACATCGTCATCGCCACCGGCTCCGAGCCCACGCCTTTGCCCGGCGTGACCATAGATAACCAGCACATCCTCGACTCCACCGGCGCGCTGTCCCTGAGCGAAGTGCCGCGCCATCTGGTGGTGATCGGCGCGGGCGTCATTGGCCTGGAACTGGGTTCAGTCTGGCGGCGCCTGGGGGCGCAAGTGACCGTGATCGAATACCTCGATCGCATCTGCCCGGGCGTGGACGCTGAAGCCGGCAAGACCCTGCAACGCGCCCTGGCCAAACAGGGCATCGCGTTCAAGCTGAGCACCAAAGTCATCGGGGCCGTGCCTTCGGCCAGCGGCGTGCAGTTACAGATTGAACCGGCGGCGGGTGGCGAGACCCAGACCCTGGACGCCGATTATGTGCTGGTCGCCATTGGCCGCCGGCCTTACACCCAGGGCCTGGGATTGGAGAATGTCGGGCTCGCCACCGACAAGCGCGGCATGCTCACCCACCAGCAGCACCGCACCGAGGCGCCCGGTGTGTGGGTGATTGGTGACGTAACGTCAGGGCCAATGCTGGCCCACAAGGCTGAAGACGAAGCCATGGCCTGCATCGAGCGGATCGCCGGCAAGGCTGCCGAGGTCAACTATGAACTGATTCCCAGCGTCATCTACACCCGCCCGGAACTGGCGAGCGTCGGCAAGACCGAGGAACAGCTCAAGGCCGAAGGCCGCGCCTACAAGGTCGGGAAGTTTCCGTTCACAGCCAACAGCCGGGCGAAGATCAACCATGAGACCGAGGGCTTCGCCAAAGTCCTGGCCGACGAACGCACCGATGAGATTCTCGGCGTGCACCTGGTGGGCCCGAGCGTCAGTGAAATGATCGGCGAGTACTGCGTGGCAATGGAATTCAGCGCCTCGGCCGAAGACATCGCCCTAACCTGCCATCCCCACCCTACCCGCTCGGAGGCCTTGCGCCAGGCAGCGATGGATGTGGATGGGATGGCGACGCAGATGTAAGCGTTCGCCACCTGCCCCTGTGGGAGCGAGCCTGCTCGCGATGGCGTCCTGACTGGCACTCTGAGGCGAGACTGAAAGCCTCATCGCGAGCAGGCTCGCTCCCATAGGGGACGCAATCAGCCCGCCGCCATCCGGGCTTTGCGCCGGCGTCGGCTGATCAGTCCCAGCGCCACCGCGACCACCAGCACCACGCCGGCAAACTCCAGCCAGACCTTATAGGGCCGTAGCGTCGAGCGAATCGGCTCCAGCGCCTGGGTGACGTAGCGTTTGTCGGCTTTCTGGAAGTCCGGCTCCTGGCATTGGTGACCGAAGTCCCCAGCCCAAGGCACGTAAGGACCTTCGTCGACATAACGCTGATACAACGCGCTTTGCTCCTCCAGACTGGAGTTGTACCCCACCGCCTTGCACAACACCGCGGCAAATGCCTGGCTGGTATGGGGCAGATAATCCGCGGCCTTGCTCGCCAATGCCGTAGCGACAAACCGATAGTGGTAACGCACATCCGGCTGCGCGGCGCTGGCTTGCTGGCGTTGCACCTCGCCTTCGGCTACCAGCGGCCCGACTTTCAGTTCGACCGGTTCAAAGCTATAGCTACCGCCCAGGCTGGCGTAATCCGGCGCCATCTCATAACCCAGCAGCTCCATGCCCCACTTACGCGCCATCCAGGACGCACGGAAATACGCCTCGGCCCGCCGGGTCGGCCACCATTTCGACTCGGCGTCCTGACGCAACTGCCCGTAGAATCGCGCCTTTTCCTGTAGATCGGGATTATCGAAATACGCCGGCGCCTCCTCGTAACGCCCTTCCCGCAACAGACGCCGCCCCAGCAGATTGCGCAGGCTCGCGGCCACCGGCAACGGCACGTAGTTGTCGCGATCCTGTTGGCTCAAGGCCGGCGGTGCCGGGACTTGGGCATCGACGTATTGTTTGAGCTCATCCACGGTCAGCACGCGCTCGGCGACTGCGGCGGCGTCGTACCAGTAATTGCTCTGGCCGCGATAAAGCTGATCGAAGGCTTGCAGGTAATCGCCTCGCTGCAAGGCCAGGATCGCACTCTCCCCTTCGACCCGGCACTTGGGTTGCACCGACTCGAAGTCCCAGTCCGGTGTGCGTCGGCTGCCCCAGGATTCATCGCTTGGGAAGGCCTGGGCGGCCTTGGCATAGGCTGACGCTGCGGCAACCTTGTCACCGTCGCGCAACGCCAGTTTGGCTCGCACCCACCAAGTCAGCCCAGTGTCGGCGGCTTTTTCCACCAAAGCCTTGGCGCTGGCGTAATCGCCATGTTGATAACTCACCGCCGCCAGGCGATCAGCATCGTCCAGATTGCCTTGGGTGTTGGCTTGCAGCAGCTTGAACAGCCTTTGCTCGCCCAAGGGTTCTTCACCGTCCCACCAGCCGACGCGACTGAGCAGGTAGGCGGTCGCCAGGCGCTGCACGGCCTTGGCCTTGAGCAACTCACCCAGATGCTCATCGGACTGCGCGTTCAGGTCACCGGCCAATTGCAGCAGCGAGCTGTAGCCGACCGGCGATCCTTGCAGCAACTGGCTGGCATACAGGCCGATGGCGCTGTCCCAGTCGTCGGCGGTGTAAGCCACCCGGGCTTCCTCACCCAGGCTGGCGACACCCAGTTCCAGCGGGTCGCTGAAGCCGGCGACGCTCAGCTCGCGGGCCTGGCGAAACGCTTCCCGAGCCTGTTTCTGCAATGTCGCAGGGTCGCCGCTGCCCGCTTCGGAGCTCATGTTGAACAAGGCCCGTCCAAGGGAATACGCCGCCCAGGTGCTGCGCAACGCTCGCTGGTCGGCCGGTAATGCCAACAGCTGCTGGAACGACTCCACCGCACGTTGATGCTCGCCCGCATTGAAGGCCGCCGCGCCGATGGCATACAACCGCAGCTCGTCAGGCAGGTTCGCCGCTTCGGCAGCAATCTGCTCCACATCCGCCATCCCCCGCAGACGCTCCACCACCGCTTGCTGCGGTGGGGTCAGGCCGATCCGTTCGGCCTGACTGCGCTGTTCGACGTAGGAAGACTCGTCGTCATAGCTGTAGTCGGGGTTGCGCGTCGCCTCGGTGACGGGCTTGAGCCCACTGATCGCCTGGCCGAGACGGCTGACCTCGAAGCGAAAACTGCCTTCCGGCAACTCGGCCAGAGACTGGGCGCGATTATCCAGCAGGCGCATCGGAAAATCCGGTCCGCACGCCAATGCATGGCCCAGCGGCAGGCTGAGGCTCAGACACAGCAGGCGACGAGGCCACTTACGGGTCAACATTGAAAGCTCCTTGTTCAATTTTTGTACAGCGCGCCCAGCCGATAGCCCGTTGCGCACCGGCGGCCAGGCGACCTTCCTGAATGCGGGTGAAGGTAAGCAGTCCGGGAGTTTGTTGCAATGTGTAACCAGCCAAGGCATCGACGCCGTCACACGCGCCGACCGCCAGGGTCAAGCGTTGCGGCCAAGGGCTGTCCAGGTTGCCCCGGTTGACCAGACGGATGTCGTAGAGGCCATCCCGCTCCTCCAGGTGCAAGGCCAGGCGACTGTCCAGCTCGTCTCCCCGAGCGACGGCACTGAGGGTGGTCAGGCTCCAGGCCCGTCGGTCGCCGGCCAGCGGCAGGCGAAACCAGATCAGCCCGGCCAGGTGCTTCGGCGGGTCGGCCCGCAGGTCTGCCACCAGCCCAGCCACTTGTTGCGGGTCGGCCAGTAGCTCCCGGCGCTCGCCGACCCGATCGATTGGCACTTCGCTTTCAACCACCGGCACGCCGCTTTCCTGGGTCAGCAACGCCACGCCGTAGGCCGGCAAGGCCAGATAGAACGGCCGCTTCGTCACGGCGCCCCAGCGTTCAGCCCAGCGCCGTGCCTGTTTCGGATCGAACAACCCTTGCCGCGGATCGCTCACCGCATGAACCTGCAACACGCTGCTGTCCACCGTTGCCAGCAACCCTGGCAATGCCGGGCTGTCGAGCCAGGCCGGCAGCGCGGTGATGCTCAGCCGCAAGCTGTCGGGCAAAGCCTGGCGCAGTTGGCCGAGAAATTTTCTATAGGCCGGTAGCCTCGCATTGCCGGCGTCGTGGTCGATCTCCACGCCCACCGGCGCCAGGCCTTGGGCTTGCCAATCGCTCAACACTTGCTGGATCTGCACGATCACCTCGTCCTGGTCCAGGGTTTTGAGCTGGCCGTCCAGGCGAATCACGGCAATCAGCGGACGGCCGTCAGCCTTGAGCAGGGCCGGATCGATATGCGCGCGGCTCCACCCTGCCCCGGGGAACGCCTGCAATGCCAGCACCCGCAAACTGGAAAAATCGTCATGGCTCTGACGCAGCGCCGACTCATGAGCCGGCGTCCACTGGCGTTGCCAGATATAGAGTTGTTGATCGAGCGCCGCCGGTGTCGACTGCCCGCAGCCGCCCGACAGCACTGTGGCGAGCGCCAGCGAAAGCCGGAAAATAAATCTCATGAAGCCTCACCACCCCAAATGGCCGGCAGATTACCGCCACATTGGCAGACGCGAAAACCGTGGCGAGGGGATTTATCCCCGCTGGGTCGCGAAGCGGCCCTAAGATTGGCGAACGCGATGAGTCTGTCGGTTGAATGCTTTGTTAGGACTGCTTTGCAGTCCAGCGGGGATAAATCCCCTCGCCACAAAAATCTCCCGATCAAGCAGGCTTACGCGCAATGATCACCTGACTCTTGGCCACCACCGCGTCCAGTGCCTGCTTGATCTGCGCCCCCCGCGGCGAATTGAGCACCGCCTGCCAGGTATCGGCCCAATGGTTGAGCAGCGGGTGGTCGGCGTTGCTGAAGTCGACCTTGGCCTCCCAGAACAGCAGCATCCACATCGACCAGTAGAAGCCGTACTGGCTGTGGCTCAACACCTCCAACCCGGCCTCGCTGACCATCGCCTTGAACTGCTCTTCGCTGATGATGCGAATGTGATTCGGCTTCTGGAAATACTCCGGTGCGGCGATGTCTTTTTGCAGGTCCTCGGAGCTGGGGTGCGGCACGCTCAATAAATACAGGGCACCGGGCTGGCCGACCCGCACCAGTTCAGCGAGAAACTGCGCCGGATCGTCGACGTGCTCAATGACTTCGGTGGAGACCACCCGAGTGGCCGTGGCATCGGCGACGGGCAGCGGATTGCAGTCCGTCACATGGCATTCAATGCCCTGCGCCGGCGTGTCGCTCAAACGCTGGCGGGTGGCTTCGACCTTGGCCGCGTCGATGTCGGCGATGATGATCTTCGCCCCACGCATCGCGCAGAAATGCACATTGCCGCCATCGCCGCAGCCCACGTCCAGCAGCGTGTCGTCAGCCGTCACCGGAAAACCGCTGAACAACTCTCCGGTCTGCTGGTTGAACCAGCCGCTGAGCATCGCATCGTGCAGGCCGAGCATATACGGGTCGACCTTCTCAGCCGCAGGCGTAGCGGGCGCGGGCGTACCCGTAGTGAGTTTCTTCAGAAGGCTCAGCATGAAGGGGCTCCGGAGACAGGAAGAGTTCGATTGGCGGACAGGCGTCCAACCAGTTGGGCACCGCGATTGCGCATGGGCATTTCCACCAGCCGGTAATTGAGTTCGCTCAACAGGCCAATCAGCAGCAAGGCGCAGGACAGCGCCAGCCAGGGATGAGTCGCCGGGTCTTGCGAGCCCGCCGGCGCGAAGCGAAACCACAACTCGCGCAGCAGGAAAAACACCGGGACGTGGATCAGGTAGATCCCGTAGGAGCGACTGCCGACCCAGGTCAGCGCGGTTTTCAGCCGGCCTCGGGGCAGCAGGTAGTCCCGATCATAGGAAGCCACCCAGACCAGCACCGCACTGAGCAGCGCGATGACCCCGAGACGGTAGAAAGACAGATTGAAGTGCTCGGTCGCGATCCAGGCCATCACGCCCCCCGCCGCCAATATCAACAGCAGCCCAAGCCCGGGCCAACGCAGCCACTTGGGCTCGAAGCGCCCATAACCCGGGCGCAGGCTCCAGATTGAGAGCAACACGCCGAGCGCCAGGGCATCGGTGCGGATCACCGACAGCCACAGCGCCCGCCAGGTAAAAAACTGCACCACGACCACCGCCAGCAGCACCCAGACCAGATAGCGGCGCGAGACGAACACCAGCAGCGGCAGGATCAGATAGAACTGCTCCTCCAGCGACAGCGTCCAGTACACGAAACTCGCACCGTATTCATAACGCATGAAGGCGTCGGCGAAACGCAGATTGGCAAACTGCAGGAAACCAGCCAGGGTCGCTTGCAGGTTGGCCTGCACGCTGCCGAAGGCGCCGGAGCGATTGAAGAAGAACACCGCCAGCAACACCAGCAGCAACCAGAGCCAGGCCGACGGCAACAGGCGAAACGCCCGGCGAATCCAGAACTCGCGGGTGACCGCCCAGAACTGCCGGGGGCCGTCGCAACGACGCAGCTGAGGAATCAGACTGCGCCCGATGACGAACCCTGAGATGGCAAAGAACAGATCCACCCCCCACCACAGCTGGAACGTATCGGCCAGGGCCGACAGGCGCGGCCAGCCGCCCGGGAACATGCCCTGAATGTGATGGAACAGCACCCCCGCCACTGCAACGGCGCGCAGCAACTCGATGTCCATGATTCGCTTGCTGCTCATGAGTGACTCCCAGGCAAAGCACCGGGTTTGCGCGCAATGATCACCTGGCTCTTGGGCATGAACCGGTCCAATACCTGCTTGATCGCCAGGCCATCGGGTTGCGTCAGCAAGTCCTGCCAGAGGCTAGCCCAGCGTTCCATCAGCGGCGGGTACGGCGCCTGGATGCGGTCGCGCACGGCACCTTCGAGGTTGCGCCCGGCCGCCTGTTGGCTGGCCCAGAAGAAAATCATGCCCATGACCCAGAAGAATCCGCTGGCCTGCCGATGCTCTATCACCAACCCGGCGTCCTCCACCAACGCGGCAAAACGTTCGGCGCTGAAAATCTGCACATGGTTGGGCGATTGGAAATAGGCGGCCGGCGCGATGTGCTGCTGCAGATGCTCACCCACCGGTGCCGGTACGCTGAGCAAGTACTGCGCCCCTGGCCGGCCCATGCGCACCAGTTCGGCCATGAACGGTTCTGGCTGGTCGATATGCTCGAGCACCTCCATGCAGACGATCTTGTTCGCACAACCGTCGGCCAATGGCAGCGGCAGGCTGTTGCTCACCAGCCCCAGGAACGGTGCGTCCGTCTGCCCTGCAACCTGGCGCGACAGGTCGCGCACCTTGTCGTGCTCGCTGTCGGTGAAGATCACCGACGCGCCCTGGCGCACGCCGAACAAGGTCGCCACCCCCTCCCCGCAACCCACGTCGAGCAAGGTGTCGCCCGCGCCAATGGCGAAACCCTTGAGCAATTCGCCGGTTTCATTGCAGAACCAGCCGTCGAGCATCGCATCGTAAAGACCCGCATCACGGGGCGAAACGCGCCCCGCGGGTGGCGGCGCCGGCTCAACCGGCGGCCTGAGCCGTGCTAGCCATCGCTGGATCATGGCTGCGGCGCGCTCCGGCGCCGCTCGGAGGTCTGCTGGAAAAACGTCCGCAAACGCTGCTCTGCGTTGGCCTGGCTGCAAAACGTCTGCAGGCTGCGCACGGCATGGCCGGACATCCGGCGATAACGCTCGGGGTCGTTCTTGGCCACCTCATAGCTGGCGTGGAAGGCCGAGCACAGCGAGTCCCAATCGGTGACATAACGCAGGGTGCGATAGGCCGCGCGTGGATCATGGGGCCAGGCGGTCAATTCCTCTGTGGAGCCCACGACGAAGGCGTTTTCGTGATCAATGTAATCGGCCATCGCCGTGTTCAGCGGTGCAATGGCCGGACGGCCACAGGACATGAACTCCATCAGCGGCAGGCACTGCCCTTCGCCATAGGAACTGTTGACCACATAACGGGTGGCCTCAACCAACCGCTCATAATCCGCATCGGCCAGGTAGCCGTGAATCAACACGATGCGGCAGCGGTACGACTGATTCTTGTAGACATGGTGCAGCATGTCGGTGAGCGCAGCCGCGACGTCGTGGTGAGTCAGTTTGAGTACCAAGGTCGCGTCGCTAACGTCGCGGAACGTGGTGCAAAAGGCGCTGATCATGTCCTTCCAGTTCTTGCGCCCGTCGTACGGGTTGAACACCGACGTATAGACCACACCGTCCAGCAGCAACTCGCAATCCTGGGCCGGGCCGTCAAGCACCTGCGGTATACCGGCCTGATGGGCAGGCGGGCCATAGGGCCGCAGGTCGATGGTACGGCTGTCGATCAATAAACCACGCAATTGCAGACGCAGGTGATCAACCGTTGGCCGCTGGGACAGCAGCGCGCCACGGGCAGCGAAGCGGTCCCACACGGGGGCCGCGACGGCGACGACGGGAAAGTCCGCGCCCATCACTTCGCGCACGGCGTTGACGGTGAAGCTGGAATGGGTGATCGCCATGCCCGTTGCACCCAATACCACACGCCAGTCATGCCGGGGTTCACCTTGCCAGCTCTCGGTCGGGATGGTGCTGAACTCCCAGGCAAATACCGGGACCGTCGGGCAGGCATAGTGAGCGGCGGTGCGATGAGGGGGCGAGAAGGACAGGAATACGCAATCCTCGCCACGACTCTGGCAATCGGCGTACAGCTGATCGACTTCCTCGTCCGGGCGCGTCACTTCAACGACCTGCCCTAACCGCTCCAGCACCGGGCGGAATTCCTTGAGCACGAAGTAATAGCTGTACTCAGGCTTGCCGAGGTTTTCCAGGATGTTGGTCTGGTTGGTTTCCGAATAAATGATGATCAGCATGAGGCGGCACCTGCGCTGACCACCAGCGGCAGCGGTTCGGCGCCAGCCTGCCGCGCCAGGAACCCGGCCAGGCGCTGGCGCACCGATTCGAAACCGCAATAGCGGCGCATGCGCTCATTCGCGGCCTCGGCCATGGCCTGGTAGGCCTGCGGCTGATGCCGGGCCATGGCATAGCTCTGCTCATAGGCAAGTTTCAACGACCCCCAATCGGGTCGGTGACGCAAGGTGCGATACAGGATGCGTGAATCTTCCGGCCAGATGGTCGGTTCGCGGCTGGACTTGACGATGAAGGCCACGCTAGCGTCGATGTAATCGCGCATCGCCGTATGATCCGGCGCGATGGCCGGCCGCGCACAGGACATGAACTCCATCAGTGGCAGGCACAGGCCTTCGCAACGCGAGGCATTGACGTAGAAGCTCGCCGCGCTATACAGCCGGGCAAACTGCTCGTCTTCCAGAAAACCATGCATCACCACTACCCGACAACTGAACGGCGACAATTGCGATAACAGCGTGAGCAATTCGACGTAATAGGTCGACAGGTCGTTCTGGGTCATTTTCAGCACCAGCGTGGCGTCCTCGACGTCCCGCAGGGCCCAGCAGAACGCCGTGATCAACTGATGCCAGTTCTTGCGCCCGTCATCGGGGTTAAACACGCTGACGTACACCACGCCACTGACCTCGGTTTCGACGATCTGGCTGGTGTCCGGTAGAACCGCCTGGGGATGTTCCGGTGGCGCGGGCTCTGGTGGCGGCTCGACAAGCACCGGCGCCGGCGGGGTTGCTGGCCCTCTCAAAAGCCGGTTGCTCAAGATGCGCAGCGGCACCGGCATCAGGTCGCGAACCGCTTCACGATACCAGCACAACAGGTTGTGCTTGATCTGCCACAAGCGGCCCTGCTCGGCCCTGCGGGTAAAGACATGAATGACTTCGCGCAGGTAATGGCGCGAGATGAATGCACGCCGCCGCCAGGTTGGCGGCGCAGGCTCGATGGCCCGCTCAGGCTCAGGCTCAGGTTCGGGTACCGGCTCAGACTCCTCTTCAATGAGCGGCGCGATCAGGCCATCGGCCGAAAGCCCAAGGGAGCGGGTGTCGATGATGCAGCCCCTGATTTGCAGGGTCATGCCCGGGTTGACCGGCAAACTCGGGTATTGCTCACGAACAGCGGCAAAGCGTTCCCACAACGGTGTAGGCAATACCAGCACCGGGAAATCCTCGCCCAAGGCACGACGGATCGCCTCGGCTGTATGGCTGGACAGGGTAATCACCCGGCCATGACGGGCCAGCGTGCGGCTCCAGTCATGACGCGGGTCGTCATCCCAATGTTCGGCCGGAATCGAATCGAATTCCCAGGCCACCACACAGACCATCGGGCATTGCAGGTCCAATGGCGTCTTGTGGGGAGGTGAAAATGAAAGGAACAGACAGTCCTGCCCGGACTGCTGCAACTTCAGGTACAGCGGATCGACCTCGGCAACCGACGACACCACATGCACCTGACCCAAGCTCTCCAGCACCGGGCGATAGGCCTTGAGCACAAAGTAATAGCTGTACTCCGGGCGACCGAGGCTCTGGCTGATGGAGTGATCGTTCACGTCCGAGTAAAGAATGAAATTCATGGCACCCCATCATCGAGCCGCCTTCCTGGCTGCCCTGCTTCACGACGGACGACTCACGAATCGAACCGACCTGGGCCGCGTTCGCCGATCATCTTGTTACCCGTCTCGTTCTTGTTTTTGTGGCCTTGTCCTACAGCATGATCCGAAGACCGGAATTTGGCAGGCAGGCAGCGTGACGAGGGGCATTCTAAACACATCCACCGAGGGTTCGTGAACCGCCGTGCGCTAATAAATCGACTATAAATATGAGAACTGACCGGTCACGGTTTGCGTTGTTGAAATTACCGTGAAATTGGCACAGATTGGCAGGCAAACAACTACAACAAATGCTTCTCGGTGCCGTTCGTTGAGTGATTTTTCCCCGATCTTTCGGAAATTTCCCACCCACGCCCCGCCGCCGAAGCAACGATCAAAAGGGGGTCGGTGCTTGAAAAAACGTCTGTTTATAACGGGCCTGAGCGGCTTCGTGGGACGCCAGATCAGATCTCATCTGGAGCATCACGATTCGGCGTGGCAGGTGATGCCTGTTCCTGCCCGCTACGACCTGACAGACGCCAAGACCCTGGAAGGGCTCTGGCCCGAAATGCCCGATGCGGTGATCCACCTGGCAGGCCAGACATTCGTCCCCGAATCCTTCCGCGACCCGGCGCGGACCCTGCAAATCAACCTGCTCGGCACCCTGAACCTGCTCCAGGCCCTCAAGGCCCGAGGTTTCACCGGGACGTTCCTGTATGTCAGCTCCGGTGATGTCTATGGCCAGGTCAGCGAAAACCTGCTGCCGATCACCGAACTGCATACCCCCGCGCCACGCAACCCTTATGCAGTGAGCAAACTGTCGGCCGAGCTGCTGAGCCTGCAGTGGGGCATGAGCGAAGGCTGGCCGGTGCTGGTGGCGCGACCGTTCAATCACATCGGTCCGGGGCAGAAAGACAGCTTCGTGATCGCCAGTGCCGCCCGGCAGATCAGCCGTATCAAACAAGGCCTGCAACCGAACCGGCTGCAAGTGGGCGACATCGATGTGACCCGCGATTTTCTCGATGTCAGCGACGTGATCGCTGCTTACATGGCCCTGCTGGACAAGGGCGCGCCGGGGCAGGTCTACAACATCTGCTCGGGCCAGGAGCAGAGCATCCGTCACCTGATCGAACAACTGGCGGACATTGCCCAGGTCGATGTTCAACTGATCCAGGACCCTACGCGTCTTCGCCGTGCAGAACAGCGTCGCGTCTGCGGTAGCCACGCCAAGCTGCAGCAGGCCACCGGATGGACGCCCGAAACAACAACACAACAATCCTTGCGGGCGATCCTGTCCGACTGGGAGATACGGGTACGACAAGAATGAAAAGTGCACTGATCACAGGGATCACCGGCCAGGACGGCGCGTATCTGGCCAAGTTGCTGCTCGACAAGGGTTACAAGGTCCACGGCCTGGTGGCACGGCGCAGCAGCGATTCGCGCTGGCGACTGCGAGAGATGGGCATCGAGCAGGACATCGTCTACCTGGACGGTGACATGGCCGACGCCTGCTCGGTGCAGCGGGCGGTGATCAAGTCTGCTGCGGATGAGGTGTACAACCTGGCCGCCCAGAGTTTTGTCGCCGCGTCCTGGGACCAGCCGGTGACCACCGGGATCGTCGACGGGCTGGGGGTCACCCATCTGCTCGAAGCCATTCGCCAGTTCAGTCCTCAGACCCGTTTCTACCAGGCCTCCACCAGCGAAATGTTCGGGCTGATCCAGGCCGAGCGACAGGACGAACACACGCCGTTCTACCCCCGCAGCCCTTATGGCGTGGCGAAGCTCTATGGCCACTGGATCACCGTCAACTACCGCGAAAGCTTCGGCCTGCACGCCAGCAGCGGCATCCTGTTCAACCACGAATCCCCCCTGCGTGGCATCGAGTTCGTGACCCGCAAGGTCACCGACGCCGCTGCGCGCATCAAGCAGGGCAAACAGACCGAGCTGCGCCTGGGCAATATCGACGCCAAGCGCGACTGGGGTTTTGCCGGCGATTACGTCGAAGCCATGTGGTTGATGTTGCAGCAGGACAAGCCCGACGATTTCGTGGTGGCCACCGGGGTCACGACCACCGTGCGCGAGATGTGCCGGATTGCCTTCGACCACGTGGACCTGGATTACCGCGACTTCGTGAAGATCGACCCGGCGTTTTTCCGCCCGGCTGAAGTCGAAGTCCTGCTCGGCAACCCGGCCAAGGCCCAGCGGGTACTGGGTTGGAAGCCCAAGACCGATCTCGACACCCTGATCCGCATGATGATGGATGCGGACATGAAACGCGTCGCCAAGGAGTAGGTCATGCTCATTCCCGTGATCCTTTCCGGCGGTGCCGGGACGAGGTTGTGGCCGGTGTCCCGCGAGGGCCATCCCAAACCTTTCATGATCCTGCCCGACGGCCAGTCACTGCTGGCCAAGACCTATCGCCGCGCCGCCGGGCTGTTCGACGGCCGGGGCGATATTGTCACCGTGACCAATCGCGAGTATTACTTCCAGAGCCGCGACCATTACCAGAGCGCCCATCTGGAACGCCATCGCGGGCATTTCGTGCTGGAGCCGACCGGTCGCAATACCGCGCCGGCCATTGCCGCCGCCACCCTTGCAGTACAAGCGCAGCACGGCGACGAGGCGATTCTGGTCGTGATGCCCGCCGACCACCTGATCCAGAACGAGGCCGCATTCAAGACCTGCGTGGAACATGCGGTTGAGCTGGCAAAAAAAGGCCACTTGGTGACTTTCGGCGTACTGCCCACGGCGGCCGAAACCGGCTTCGGCTATATCGAACGAGGCGAGCCGCTGGATACCAAGGGCGCGGCCAAGGTCGTGCGGTTCGTCGAGAAACCGGACGTGCAGACAGCCACCCATTACCTGGAAAGCGGCCGTTTCCTGTGGAATTCGGGAATGTTCTGCTTCAGCGTCAAGACCCTGCTGACGGAACTGCAGGCCCACGCGCCGGAGCTTCTGGAACAGGCCCGCACCTGTATCACGGCCAGTTCTGCCGTGGAAACCTCAGGCTGCGTACAGCAGGAATTGTCCGCGGCGCACTTTGCGGAAATGCCGGACATCTCCATCGACTACGCCTTGATGGAGCGCTCCACCAACGTTGTGGTGATTCCCGCCGCCTTCGACTGGAGTGACATCGGCTCCTGGAATGCGGTCGCCGACCTGGTGCCCGCCGATGCCATGAACAACCGCGCCACGGGCGAAGCCTTGTTCATCGACAGCCAGAACAATTTTGTCCAGGGCGAGGGCCGGCTGGTGGCGGCCCTGGGCGTGGAAAACCTGATCATCATCGACACCGCCGACGCCGTGCTGGTGGCCCACGCCGATCGAGCCCAGGATGTACGCCGCGTGGCCCGGCAACTCAAGGACAAGGCGCACGAAGCCTATCGCCTGCACCGTACGGTCAGCCGCCCCTGGGGCAGCTACACCGTGCTCGAGGAAGGCCGACGCTTCAAGATCAAGCGCATCGTGGTCAAGCCGGGGGCGTCGCTGTCGCTGCAGATGCATCATCACCGCAACGAGCATTGGGTGGTGGTCGAAGGCATGGCCAAGGTCACCAACAATGGCTCCGGTTCGCACCTGGTGGCCAAGAACGAGTCGACGTTCATTCCCGCCGGGCACAAGCATCGCCTGGAAAACCCGGGTGTCATCGACCTGGTCATCATCGAAGTCCAGAGTGGCGAATACCTGGGCGAAGACGACATCGTGCGCTTCGAGGATCACTACGGCAGGGTCGTATGATGTTGCTGACCCTGCAACGCACGCTGTGGAGCTACCGCGGCTTCGTCCTCGGCAGCGTCAAGCGCGAGTTCCAGGCGCGGTACCGCAACTCGTTGTTCGGCGCGCTGTGGACGGTGCTCAACCCGCTGTCGATGATCCTGGTCTACACGGTGATTTTTTCCCACATCATGCGCGCCCGCCTGCCTGGGGTGGAGGACGGCATGGCGTACAGTGTCTACCTGTGCGCCGGGCTGCTGACCTGGGGCCTGTTTGCGGAAATCACCACCCGCAGCCAGGGCATGTTCCTGGAAAACGCCAATCTGCTGAAGAAAATCAGCTTTCCCAGGATCTGCCTGCCGGTGATCGTGCTGCTCAATGCCGGGATCAACTTCGCGATCATCCTCGGGCTGTTTCTCGGCTTCCTGCTGATCACCGGGCGCTTGCCCGGCTTGAGCCTCTTGGCGTTGCTGCCATTGCTGGCCCTGCAAGTGATGTTTGCCGCCGGGCTGGGCATGTTGCTGGGGATTCTCAATGTATTTTTCCGTGATGTCGGCCAGTTGTTCGGCATCTGCCTGCAATTCTGGTTCTGGCTCACGCCGATCGTTTACCCGATAACGATCCTTCCACCGTCGATCCAGCAACTGCTTGCCTTCAATCCCATGACCGCGCTGATGCAGAGCTATCAGAACCTGTTTCTGTATAACCAGTGGCCGGTCTGGAGCTCGCTGACGCCGCTGTTGGTGGTCGGCCTGCTGTTGTGCGCGATGGGGCTGCGGATGTTCCGTCAGCGCGGCGGTGAAATGGTGGACGAACTCTGATGGGACACCTGCGCGTCAGTGGCCTGGGCAAGGCCTACAAGCAGTATCCGAACCGCTGGAGCCGGCTGCTGGAGTGGGCGATCCCGTTTTCCGGTCAACGCCATCAGTTGCACTGGATCCTGCAAGGGGTGGATTTCGAAATCCAGCCCGGGGAAGCCGTCGGCATCGTCGGGGTCAATGGCGCCGGCAAAAGCACCTTGCTCAAGATGATCACCGGCACCACCCAGCCCACCTGCGGCCATATCGAGGTGCGAGGCCGCGTGGCCGCGTTGCTGGAACTGGGCATGGGCTTTCACCCGGATTTCACGGGGCGTCAGAACGCGTTCATGGCTGGCCAGTTGCTGGGCATGCAGGTAGAAGAAATCCAGGCGCTGATGCCCGAGATCGAGGGGTTTGCCGAAATCGGCGAGGCTATCGACCAACCGGTTCGCACCTATTCCAGCGGCATGCAGATGCGCCTTGCTTTCAGCGTCGCCACCGCCCGCCGCCCGGATATCCTGATCGTCGACGAGGCGCTGTCGGTGGGCGACGCCTACTTCCAGCACAAGAGCTTCGAGCGCATCCGCAGCTTCCGCAAGGCCGGCACGACCTTGTTGATCGTGTCCCACGACCGCTCGGCCATCCAGTCGATCTGCGACACGGCCATTCTTCTCGAAAACGGGCGCATGGCCATGCATGGCAAGCCCGAAGAAGTGATGGACTATTACAACGCGATGCTGGCCCAGCGCGAGGGCCAGATCGTTCGCCAGGAGATGCTCGCCAGCGGTCAGGTGCGGACCATTTCCGGCACCGGCGAGGCCGGCATTCTCGATGTACAGCTGCTCAACAGCCAGGGCCAGCCGGTGGAAGTGGCGGAGATCGGCCAGCCGATGGTACTACAGGTACGGGTCGAGATCCGTAAGGATATCGAACGGCTGGTGCTGGGTTTTTTAATCAAGGATCGCCTCGGCCAGCCTATGTATGGCATCAACACCCACCGCCAGGACCAGGCCGTGACCGACCTGGTGGCCGGTGAGCAGATCACCTTCCGCTTCAGTTTCGACATGCGCTTGGGCAAGGGCAATTACTCCGTCGCCCTGAGCCTGTCGCGGCTGGACTCGCACCTGGACCGCAATTTCGAGTGGCGCGACTATGGGCTGGTGTTTCATGTGATCAACAATCGCCAGGAAGACTTCGTCGGCTGTTCCTGGCTGCAGGCCCGAACTCATATCCAACGTTCGCGCGAGATTGCCGTCGATACGTTGCCGCAAAAGGAGCTGCCATGACCCGCCTGCTGGTGGATTGCACCTACGTCTACGATCACCCCAGTGACAACTCTGGCATTCAGCGGGTGGTGCGCAACGTTATTCGCGAGCTGCCGGCAAATGACCCGCAGCGCGAATGCATTCCAGTGGTGATGCTGCAGGGTGAGCTGTACGAAGTGAAAAGCCTGGCGCCGCTGCCTACAAAGGGCCTGGACTTGGCCGGCCTGCGGGCAAAGCTGCAACAGTTTGCCAATCTCTTCTGGCTACGGCAGCGAACCCTGGAACGGCGGCGCCCCTTCAGCCAATCCATTTGGGCCCGTCGTCTGTTGTTCTGGGGCTGCCGGTTATTCTCTGTGGCCTGTCTGAGTATCCCGATCCGGCTGATCGACCGTATCCTCACTCGCGAACAAGTCCCGGCACGCAGCGTGCCGTTGCAGCACCGTGCCGGTGACCAGTTGGTGTTACTCGACTCATCATGGCACTCAGGTTTTTTTCCCCTGGCCGAACGGCTCAAGCGCGACGGCGTCGGAATCATTTCGGTGGTCTACGACCTGATCCCCCTGACCCACCCACAATTCTGCGACGCAGGGCTGGTCAAGGTGTTCAACCATTGGTTCGACTGGATCGCCCGCACCGCCGACGGCTACATGGCTATCTCCACCACCATCCGCGATCAGGTGCGCCAGGAATTGGTACGGCGCATCGGTGAACAGCAAGCACAAGAACGTTGGTTCGACTATTTCCATTTGGGCAGCGAACTGGATCTGGTGGACCCCAACATCAAGGTCGACCAGGACCTGCAGCGAATGCTCGAAAAGCCCGAGCCGGTATTCCTGATGGTCAGCACCATCGAGCCGCGCAAGAACCATGCGTATCTGCTCGACGCCTTCGAACGCGCATGGAAGTCCGGTTCACAAGCGCGATTGTGCATCGTCGGGAAAATCGGCTGGAAATGCGAAGCCCTGATCGAACGGATCGAACGTCATCCGCAACTCAACAAACGCTTGTTCATGTTCAACAGTCTTTCGGACCAAAGCCTCGAACATGCCTACCAGCATGCCACCGCACTGGTGTTCCCATCCTATGTGGAAGGCTTCGGCCTGCCTCTGGTCGAGGCCATGCAGCGCGGCCTGCCGGCGATGGGCAGTGACATCGCGGTGTTTCGCGAGATCGGCGGCGACTTCATGGTCTATTTCGACCTCGATGATCCACAAAGCCTGGCGGACCTGGTCACCGACATGGAACACAGCGGGATTTTTCCGGCCGCTCGCCCCCTCGACCAATGGCAATGGCTGAACTGGCGCCAGGCCAGTGAGCAACTGGTGGAGCGCATCGAGCGGCACGTGACGACTACTGCCCCCGACCGGGAAACGGTATGCGGATAGCCTTCAACGCCCGGATTCTCCAGGCCCCTCGTACCGGCATCGGCCATTATGTGGCGGAACTGGCGACGGCTCTGGCCCGGGAGCCGGACGTGCAGCTGTCCCTGTTTCACGGATGGGGCTGGAGTTCGCAGCTGCCCCAGGCCGCCATGCCGGGCTATTCGCGCCTTGGCCCATTGCTCCGGCAAGTTCCGGGAGCGTATCGGGCACGACGCTGGCTGGAGCAGAAACGCTTCGATCAGCGCCACCCCCAAGCCATCGACCTGTATCACGAGCCCAGCCTGTGGCCGTTGGCCTTCGACGGGCCGACGGTGATGACCCTGCATGACCTGACCCATGTGCGTTATCCCGAGACGCAACCGCCGGCCCGGCTCAAGGAAATCGAGCGAAGGTTCGATCGTGCAGTGGAACAGGCGCGGATGATCCTGACCGACTCGCAGTTCATCGCCGATGAAATCCAACAGCATTTTGCCCTGCCGGCCGAGCGCCTGCGGGTCGCCCCGCTGGGCGTCTCGGCACGTTTTCATCCGCGCGAACCCGAAGCCATCGATGGTGTGCTCAAGGCCCATGGCCTGGAGGCGGGTCGCTATTTTCTCTGCGTCGGTACCCTGGAACCACGCAAGAACCTGTCGCTCGCCCTGCGAGCCCACGCAGCCTTGCCTGAGTCGGTGCGCCAGGCCCTCCCCTTGTTCATCGTTGGAATGAGCGGATGGCAGCAGGCGCAGCTCAACGCCGAATTGAAAAATGCTCTAGCCGACGGTCATGTGTGCCTGGCCGGTTACTTGCCGGACGAACAGGTCGCCCAGTTGTTGGCGGGCGCCCGGGCATTGGTTTTTCCGTCACGCTACGAAGGCTTCGGCCTGCCGGTGCTCGAAGCCATGGCCAGCGGCACGCCGGTGATTACCACTCGCTGCTCAGCGATGCCCGAGGTGGCAGGGCCGGCCGGCAACTATTGTGAACCGGACGATCCCCAGGGCCTGCGGGAGGCTATGCTCCGGTTGATCGAAGACCGGCCACACTGGCAAGCGTGTCGGGAAGCCGGTTTGCAACAAGCGGCGCTTTTTTCCTGGGAACGCTGTGCGAAGGTGACTGCCGCAGCGTATCGCCAGGTTCTGGGAGGTTGAATGCGAGTCCTGCACTTTTTCAAAACCTACCTGCCTGACTCCATGGGCGGCATCGAACAGGTGATTTTCCAGCTGTGCGACAGCACCGACCGATTGGCTGTCGATAACACGGTGCTAACCCTGAGCGGCCAACCGGCGCCTGAGCCAATCAGGATCCGACAACACGTCGTGCATCAGGCTCGCATGGATTTCCAACTCGCTTCCACCGGTTTTTCCTACAGCGTTTTCAGGAAATTCCGCGAGCTGGCCGCCGAAGCCGACGTGATCAACTATCACTTCCCATGGCCGTTCATGGACGTGGTGCACTTTTGCAGCGCCGTGAAAAAACCCTACGTCGTCACCTACCATTCGGACATTGTCCGCCAGCGCCATTTGCTGATGCTTTACCGGCCCTTGATGCGCCGCTTCCTGGATGGCGCCGATCGCATCGTCGCGGCGTCGCCGAACTATGTACGTACCAGCGATGTGCTCAAGGATTACCCGGATAAAACCCGAGTCATCACCTACGGCCTCAACAAGACAAGTTATCCACAGCCTGACAGCGAGCGCATGGCGAGGTGGAAAGCCGAACTGGGCGAACGCTTCTTCCTGTTCGTCGGCGTGATGCGCTATTACAAGGGCCTGCACATTTTGCTCGATGCCCTCAAGGGTGTGGACTATCCGGTGGTCATCGTCGGTGCCGGCCCGCTGGAAAAGCAATTGCACGCCCAGGCCGAAGCCTTGGGCCTGCGCAACCTGCATTTCCTCGGTCGGCTGGGAGACGAAGACAAGGTCGCGCTACTGGAACTGAGCTATGCCATCGTCTTCCCGTCGCACCTGCGCTCCGAGGCCTTTGGCATCTCCTTGCTCGAAGGCGCGATGTTCGGCAAACCGATGATCTCCAGCGAAATCGGCACCGGCACCAGCTACATCAACATCCACGATGAAACCGGCCTGGTGGTGCCTCCCAGCAATCCCGAGGCGTTCCGCGAGGCGATGCGCACCCTGTGGGAAAATCCTGCCCAGGCCCACGCCATGGGCCTCAAGGCCGAAGCCCGTTACCGACAGTTGTTCACCTCAGAGGAGATGGGACGCAAGTGGGTGCGGCTGTATGAAGAGATGTTGGAGGAGCGGGCGCTTTCCTATGCCTAGGATCAAGAAGCCCCCTGTGGCGAGGGAGCTTGCTCCCTCGCCACGGGAAATTTCGGTTTCTCAGGCTTGCCGCTGCAACCCCACAACCGTACGCGGCATGCCGACGAACCCCGGTAGGGCTTCGATCCGCGCCAGCCAGGCCCGAATGTGCGGGTAATCTTCCAACGACACATTGCCTTCCGGCGCATGAGCGATGTAGGTGTAGGCGGAAATATCGGCGATGGTGGGCTCATCACCGGCCAGATAAGGGCTGGCGCTCAGTTCCTGATCAACGACCTTCAACACGTTGTGGGAACGGGCAATCACATCCTCGGCGTTATAAGCCGCGCCAAACACCGTGATCAGCCGCGCCGTTGCCGGCCCTGCGTGGATCGGCCCAGCGGCGGCCGACATCCAGCGCTGAACCCGGGCGGCGCCGATCGGGTCGGTCGGTAGCCAGCGGCCCTTGCCGTACTTGTTCACCAGGTACACCAGGATGGCGTTGGAATCCGCCAGCACCACGCCGTCATCGTCGATGACCGGTACCTGACCAAACGAATTGATCGCAAGGAATTCCGGCGTCTTGTGGGCGCCCTTCGCCAAGTCGACAAAAACCTCCTCGACAGGCAGCCCAAGCAGCGAAAGCATCAGCTGGACGCGGTGCGAATGGCCGGAAAGGGGAAAGTGATAGTGCTTGATAGGTTTCATGGTCGACTCCGCTGAGAGTGACGCCATCAGCACAACGGCGTCGATGGGGTCATCTTCCTCTGCGGCCAAAAACTAGAGAATCACCCGCAAATGCAATCCATCGTTTCAGCCTGTGAAACAATTGCCCCAGCCGCTCAAGGCCGTGTGTTCGCGCAAGGCATTGACGGTGAAATCGACGAAACTGCGCACCCGCGCCGGCGCGTTTCGCCCGCCCTGGTACACGACGTGGATCGGCAGCGGCGGCAGTTCGAACTCGGCCAGGACGATCTCCAATTCACCGGCAACCACATTGCCTGCCACCTGATACGACAGGACGCGGGTCATGCCCAGCCCACGACAGGCGGCTTCGATCGCCGCCTGGTTGGCCGTCACGACCAGGCGCGGCACCGGACGGACAGCCAACGCCTGGCCTGTGTCGACGAAGGTCCAGTTCTTGATCTGGCCGATGGCCGACGAGGCGACCACGGGCATCCGCTCCAGGTCCTGTGGGTGCGTGGGCCGCCCGTGGCGAGCGAAAAAATCCGGGGAACCGCACACCACCCGCCGCACCTCACCCACACGGATGGCGTGCAAGTTGCTGTCCGGTAGTTCGCCGATGCGCACCGCCACGTCGATGCCCTCTTCGACCATGCTGACCGTGCGATCGAGCAGCAAGGCGTTGATGCTGACTTCGGGGAACCGTTGCAGATAATCCACCAGCGCCGGTGTCACGAATGACTGACCGAACAACACCGGCGCGGTGATCGTCAGTTGCCCACGCGGCTGCACGTGACTGCCGGCCGCCGAGTCCTCGGCCTCCTGCAAATCCGCCAGGATCCGCCGACTGTCCTCGAGAAAACGCTGGCCGGCTTCGCTCAGGTAAACGTTGCGTGTGGTGCGCACCAATAACGGCGTACCGATGCGTTGCTCCAGCCCCGCCACTGCGCGCGTCACGCTCGCCGCCGACAGTCCCAGGCGCCGCGCCGCAGCTGAAAATCCTGCGTCCTGGGCCACGGCGACAAAAACCTGCATTTCCTGGAACCTATCCACATCCATCCCCCGATGAGAAATCCTGATACAAGTTTTTCGAACGCCCCGAAAGCAGCGCCACGCCGCCAGTGTAGAGGGCCTGGGGCAGTGAACCACAGCGTAGCGCAGCCGAACACTGGGATATTGGCCCGGTCATGGGTGGCGGTGCTTGGTACCATCCCGTTCAAAGATCGAAGGAAACCCCTGTGGGAGCGAGCCTGCTCGCGATAGCGTCGGAACAACATCCATGCATTGTGCTGACAGACCGCTATCGCGAGCAGGCTCGCTCCCACAGGGTACGTGTGCAGTCCCATGATTTGGCTTGAACTGAAAGGCCTGGTTTTAGTGAATTCTTTTTTCTCCCGCTCGAGTATCCCTCTCATCACCCTGGCCGCCTGCGTCCTGCTAATCCCCATGGCCTTGCGCCTGGCACTCGGTTGGTCCGACCCCTTGGGCTATCTTTCGGACCTGGCCATCGGTGGTCTGCTGGTCGTATTGCTCCACCGTCGCCCCTGGTGGCTGGCATTGCCGGTGCTGCTGGCCTGGAGCGCGATGACGCTCGTCAGCATTGAGCTGGTCAGCGCCGTCGGACGGATGCCCAACCCCTCAGACCTGCGCTACCTGATCGACCCGCAATTCGTCGAGAACTCCAGCAGTGGCGGTTTTGCCCATCCCTGGTTGGCGGCGACCCAGTTGGCGGCGCTGGCGCTCTGGCTAATGACCCGGTGGGCCCATGGACCTTATCCACAGCCCGGTTTGCCGCGCCACGCCTGGGCGCTGCCGACGCTGCTGTTGCTGGCTCACGGCGCCGTGCAATCCTGGCGGCCAAGCGAGGCGGACCAGTGGAACGTATTCAACCTGCCGCACCAACTGATCACCGCCAGCGTCGTCGCCGGACAGGAACAGGCCCAGCGATGGCTCGACGGCGACGCGGCCGATCCACTCCCGCCCATGCAAGGGCTTACCCGACTCGACCTCGAAGGCCAAAAACTGCTCGCCGCACCGGGGGGCGCACGCAACGTCCTGATCATCGCCCTGGAGGGGATTCCCGGCGCCTATGTGAAGGCCAACCGCCAAGCCTTGAATAGCAGCTATCAGCAAAACCTGATGCCGCACCTCAGTGCCTGGGCCGAGCGTGGCATGAACACCCCCGATTACGTGCTACACAGCCACCAGACCATCCGCGGCCTGTACGCGATGCTGTGCGGCGACTACGACAAACTCGACGACGGCACGCCCAAAGGCGTCGAAATGCTCAACCAGACCCAGCGCAACCAGGCCTGCCTGCCGGCGCAGTTGCGTCAGAACGGATTCTCTACCCACTTCCTCCAGGGCGCGGGCCTGCGGTTCATGGCCAAGGACCGGATCATGCCGCACATCGGCTTCGACACGACCCTGGGCATGGACTGGTTCACCCGACCCGCCTACCTGGAATTCCCCTGGGGCGTGGATGACAAGACGTTCTTCGAGGGTGCACTGGATTACGTCGGGCAACTGCAACAGGCGGACAAACCCTGGATGCTCACCCTGCTGACCGTAGGCACCCACCAGCCATACTCCGCGCCGGATGACTACCTGCAACGCTACGACACTGCCAAGCAGGCCGCCGTCGGCTACCTGGACGACGCGCTGCACAGCTTCATGACTGGTCTTCAACGCCAGGGCATCCTGGACAACACCCTGGTGGTCATCACCTCGGACGAATCCCATGGCATTGACGATGTGCGCCTGGCCTCCTCCTGGGGATTCAATCTGACCCTCGCCCCCGAGCCATTGCCCAGGATCAAGACCGGCGTCTACGGCCATGTCGATCTGAGCGCCTCGATCCTCGATTACTTCGGCTTTGCGGTGCCCGGCTCGTTGTCCGGTCGCTCGATGTTCCGGGACTACGGGACAGGTCGGGAAATCATGTCGTTCACCAACGGCAAGCTGCGCTATCACGACGGCAAGGGCACGTTCACCGAGTGCGATTTCCAGCAACATTGCCGCGACTACGCCAGCGAAGGTTTCGTCGCCGAACGCGCTAGTTACACCGGACAATACAGCGGCCAGCGTGCCCGGCTGATCGACGCCCGCGCCAAGGCCCTGGGCCAGACCCTGTCGCCTACGCCGCTGAACCAGCATTACCAGTTTGGCAGCGCGGACAAGATCCCCCTGCCGGCCCAGATCACCAACGACTGGACCGATAACCTGATCGGCGCCCAATACCTGGAGATGCCCAAGGGTTCGCAGACCCGTGTCAGCCTGACCATCCGCGCCCTGGAGCCGGAGCATGCCGCCTACATCTCCCTCAAGGCCAAGGAGTTCGAGCGGGATGTGCCGATGGACTTGCCGACCGACGTGGCGGTCACGCCCGAGCAGCCGCTGGTGATGAACATCAGCTTCGACAATCCACAACCGCGCAAGGCGTTTTCCTTTCACCTGCTCGGCCATGGCGTCGGCGCCATCGAGATCACCGATTTCAGCGTCGTGACCGAGCTGCTCGATCAGGCGGACCAGCCGGAGTACCTGGACGACATGCAGGACGAGGGCGAGGTCCAGTCCAGTTGAGCCGGCGGCCCGAGGCCTGCGCCGGGGTCAGTCCAGCAACCGATGCAGCTTGGCATACTGCAACAGCATGATGGTCTTGGCGTCGCAGATCTCGCCGGTTTCGATCATGCCCAAGGCCTGGTCGAGGGACATTTCCAGCACCTCGATCTCCTCGCCTTCCTCCTCGAGGCCGCCGCCCTCGTGCTTGCGGTCCTCGTCGAAGTATTCGCCGACGAAAAAGTGCAGCCGTTCAGTCACCGACCCCGGGCTCATGAAGGCTTCGAACACCTTGCGCACGTCCTGAATGATGTAGCCGGTCTCCTCCTGGGTTTCCTTGCGGATGCAGGTGTGTGGGTCGTCGTTGTCCAGCAGGCCGGCGCAGGTTTCGATCAATAGCTCGTCGTAGCCGTTGACGAAGGCCGGGAAGCGGAATTGCCGGGTCAGGACCACGGTCTGCTTGGCCTTGCTGTACAGCAGGATCGTCGCGCCGTTGCCACGGTCGTAGTTTTCGCGGGTCAGCTCGCGCCATTGGCCGTTGCGGCCCAGATAGTCATAAGTGGTCTTGCGCAGCACGTACCAGTTGTCCGAGAGGACTTCGACGTGCTTGATGCGTACGCGGTCTTTGGTGCTGATTGCTTGTGTCATCCACCCGCTCCATCCAAGGGTTATTCGTTCGAAAATGCCGGAACCCGCGGCAGTGCACGTTTATGGGCTGTCTTGAGATAAGCGCGTTCGATGATCTGCTGCGCCTGGGGGGAAACCTGCTCACCCATCAGGTACCCATCGATTTCCTCGTAACTGCAGCCGTATGCCGCCTCATCCAATTTACCCGGAACCAGGTCCTCCAGGTCAGCGGTCGGTGCCTTGCGCACCAGCTGCGCGGGGGCGCCCAGAGCGTCAGCCAACAGCCGTACCTGGGTCTTCGTCAATCCGGACAGCGGCGCCAGGTCGCACGCGCCATCACCGTACTTGGTGAAAAAGCCCATCACCGCCTCCGCACCATGATCGGTGCCGACCACCAGGCCATGGCTGAAATTGGCGATGGCGTATTGCGCCAGCATCCGCGCCCGGGCCTTGACGTTGCCTTTGGCAAAGTCGGTGAGTTCAGCCGAAGGCTGCAAGCCGTCGATGGCGATACTGTCCATCAGTCCGTCGACACAAGCGGCGATGTTGCTGGTAGTGATAAGGTCCGGCCGGATGAACTCCAGCGAGGCCTGGGCGTCGTGCTCATCGGCCTGGGTCTTGTAGGGCAGGCGGACGGCGATGAAACGCGCTTCGTAATCTTCACCCCGCAGTTGTTCCACCGCCAACTGGCACAGGCGCCCGGCGGTGAGCGAGTCGACGCCACCGCTGATACCCAGCACCAGGGACTTACATCCCGACTCGCGCAACACCTGCTTTATAAACCCGACACGGCGGGTGATCTCAGCGTGTTCACCGCCCTGTTTGAGTTGACGATCGATGCCCAGTTCCCGGGCAATGCTTTCTTGCACAGACGTAGTCATATCAGGCTCCCAGCTGTGGATTGACAAGGGCGACGTTGAACACCTGAGCGGCGTAACGCAGGAACGAGGCGTCTTCGCAGACGTTCTTGATCGGATCATCGGAGAACTTCACCACCGGTTCGCCGTGGACCCGCACCAGTTTCATGACGATGCTCAGCGGCTCGACGCCCTCCACATCACAGGCCAGGCTGGTGCCCATGCCAAAGCCGAACCGGGCCTTGCCGCGAACATGACGCAGAATCGGCAGGCATTTTTCGAAATTCAGGCCATCGGAGAACATCAGGTCCTTGGTGCGTGGATCGACGCCCAGTTCCTGGTAACGCCGCAGCACCTTGTCAGCCCAGACGATCGGGTCCCCGGAGTCCTGGCGCAGGCCGTCATAGAGCTTGGCAAAATACAGGTCGAAGTCCTTGAGGAAAAAGTCGGTGCTGATGCAGTCCGTCAGGGCGATACCGAGCCGGCCACGGTACTCGCGCACCCAGTTTTCCAATGCGGCGTTCTGGCTCTCGCGCAACCGCCCGAGTTGCTGGTGCACCATCAGCCATTGGTGGGCCATGGTGCCGATCAGCGGGAGATCGAACTCATAGGCCAGGTGCGCATTACTGGTGCCGACAAACACCCCGGGGAAATCGCTGCGCATCAGGTTCACCACTTCCCGCTGGGCGCGGAACGACAGCCGCCGGCGGGTGGAGAAGTCCGAAACACGAAACTCGGCGAGTTCTTCCCGACTGGCGTTTTTCTCCAGCCATTCAAACTTCTGGTACAGCTTGCGGGTCACGTCCGCCAGCTCGACCTCGGGGTACTTCTCGCGGTTGCGCAGCTCGCTGACCATCGCCAGCACCGGTTGCTCGAACATGATGCAGTGCAACATCGGGCCACGGACGCGGATGTGCAGTTGGCCATCGACTTCCGAAACGTGGATGTAGCGCAGGTTGAAGCGAAACAGGCCGAGGAACTGCTCGAAATCCGGTGTCAGGTACTCACGGAAACGCTTGTTGAACAGAAACCGCTGCTCCCCCTCACGCAGCTGCAACCCGGCAAGCTTCTCAAGTTCTACGCGAATGTCTGGGATCAGATGACCGAGCCGTTCCTTGGAGCGCACGATGAATTGATATTCCACTTCCACGTTCGGGTGCTGGTGCAAGACCGCCTGCATCATGGTGAAAGTGTAGTAATCGGTGTCCAGAAGACTCTGGATGACGCCGCTGCTTGAATCGAATGCACTGTCCATGTTCGCTCCTTACTCGCTTGCCAGGCGGATGGTTTCTTCACGGGTCGCGGCAACCTGGATACCCGCTTGCTGCAAGTCCTGAACGGCTTGGCCGGCGCCCTCCTCACTGATGGCTCGGCAGGCCGGCAGGTGAATGATCACCTTGAAGCCACCGGCGGCCAGTTGCAGGGCGGTGGTCTTGACGCAGAAATCCAACGCCAGCCCGCCGACAATCACCTGCTCCACGGCCTGCCCTTTCAAGTACTCGATGACCCCTGTGGACAACTTGCCGTGCAGGTCGTGGTAGCAGGCGCCGTACGGGTGCAGGTCCGGCTCGACGCCTTTCCAGACGAAATAGTCGTAGTCATAGGGGGTCGGCAATTCATCCAGCAGGGTGAAACCTTCAGTGCCGGGCACACAGTGGCTGACCCAGGTGATGTCGGCATGTTCGAGGCCGGTCGGCACGAGCATCTGTGAATGCTCGGCGACTACCCATGGCGCCAGGGGCGTGTGGGCGTCCTTGCTGCCGATGCGCAGGCTGGCCAGCGACGCCATGAAATTCAATTCACCTGCGATCTGATCTCCACCGGGCACTGGCAGCTCATCAGGGCAAAGCGGTGTGAAGCTCTTTTGTGCGTCGACATCGAAGGAAGCAGTCTTGCGGGTCAGGCTGTTCATGCTGGGTCTCTCCTCTTCATGGGCACAAAAGTACATGATGTGTACTTTCATAACAAGCGCTCTGAACAAAATATTTCCATCCCTAACAAAATCGGCCACTTGATCGAATGTATATAGCGAAAATTGTTCTAGAGAAAATTTTGCTGATAAAGTACATGTCATGTACCAACTGGAGATAAGCCATGTTCGAAATCGCCCTCTATGGCGGGGCCTTCAACCCCCCTCACGCCGGTCACGCCCAAGTGATGATCGAGGCTTCGCTCCAAGCCAGGCGAGTGCTGGTGGCCCCCAGCTTCAGGCATCCCTACGGCAAGCGGATGGTCGACTTTGAGGTTCGCTTGAAGTGGCTGGAATCGATCGTCGAAAGCGTCCAGCCGCTGTGCCGCGCCGAAGTGCGTGCCAGCCGGGTGGAGCAAGTCGTGGCACGTGGCGTTGAAGGCGCGATCTACAGCTACACCCTGCTGGCCCACCTCGCCGACAGCCTGGCCCTGAACGGCAAACGGATAGCCTTGGTCGTGGGTGAGGACGTGGCGGATAGGCTGCCGACCTTCTATCGCGGCCAAGAACTGCTGGAGCGTTTCTCCATCCTCTGCGTGGAGGAAAAGATCCATGTGCACAGCACGGCGCTTCGCGAACGACTGGCCCTGGGCAAGCCGCTGCCCACCCACTGGATGGCACCGGGCATGAACCCGTTAAACTATGACCTTTATGCTGCCCACGGAAACTGACATGCCCAATTCCACAGCCCCCGCGCGCGACTATCTGCACACCATCGACTTGTGTGTGCTGCGCTTCTGTCGGGAAACCCAGGCGCTGGAAATCCTCCTGAACCGGCGCGAAGCCGAGCCATTCGCCGGCCATTGGGCGCTGCCCGGGATCGTGGTCAATGGAGGGGTCGAAGATCTCACGCTGAATGACGCCGTGGAGCGCCTGCGTAACTCCAGCAAAGTCGGCATGCCGTTGGCCTGGATCGAACAGGTCGGCACCGTGGGCGATGCATTTCGCGATCCGCGCTGCTGGTCATCGTCGACATTCTACCTGGCGATTGTCAGCGATGCAGTCCAGCTGGGAGAACATCAGGGATTTTTCCCACTCAAAGGCGTCGCTGACGGCTCGATAAAACTGCCTTTCGACCACAACAGCCTGGTGGCGGCTGTCCACGAGCGCCTGGTATCCAAAGCCCTCTACAGCAGCCTGCCGCTCATGTTCCTGGGCCCTGAATTCAGCGCGCCGCAAGCCGTGAGTATTTTCTCCGTAGTGCTCGATCGCCCGGTGCTCAAGACCAGTATTCGCCAGCGTTTGCTGAAGATGACCGAGGCCGGTTACCTGCGGGAAACCGGCCGCAAGATCAGCGGTGACGGCGGCCGCCCGCAGAGCACTGTGGAAAATCTCAAATCAGGCAGCGTTTATCTTTTTGATCGTTGTTTTATGGAGTAGCGCTTAGCGAGCAAGCGCAAATGCTGGCGCCATCCGCTCCTGCTCATTGCTTGAGATGCCCAGATAGCGCGCGACCCTGGGCCATTTTCTGACGACGCCCTGGAACCTTTGGATGGTTTGTCTGGCATCGTCAGCAGAGACGCGGAAGTAGCCGGCCACACTCATTGCCAGATCAAGGTCTATGGCGTTATCGGCCTCTGAAACGTTGAGCCTCAAGCCAGTGTCACCAGGGACCGGGTTCATGTCATACGCAGGCGAAAGACGCCAACCGCGCCCTGGCTCCAACAGGAAGCCATGGTTTCGTAGATGATCGTCAGTATTCGAAACCAGCATGTTGAAAACAATTCTTCGCCAAAGCTCGGGAAGATCTACGTCGGCAGCGGCTCCCTCCCTTACCAATACCTCTGCAATCTCCAGGTAACTGGCCCCTGTCTCATGCCCATCACCATCTTGGTGGTCCGTCAGGGTCATCGCTGAAGCGAAGTGAAGTCGGCCCCCTCTTGCTGTTCTGTCAAATCGTTTAACCATGAAACAGTGGTACTCACTCGCGTACCGTTGCGCTTTTCCTTCAGCCACATATAGCCCACAGCCTTGGGCCAATGTGTTGACAACCATCTCCCAGCCGCCCACGTCGTGGGTGTCTCTATTACTGGGAAATTTTCCTATCCAGAGAGTGTGATCGTCATCTATTACGCTTGCCTTGGGCCTCGCTCCACCCAGAGAACCACCTGGAGCAATGAGCATTCGAATCCAGTCCTGACCCTGAGCCCCCCGATCCTCTCCAGCTTCAAATCGACGCGAAGCCTCTTCAAGCTCACGCATGCGGGCCATCGGAGGGGCGGCATGCTCCATATGGGCGTCAAGGAACGCTCCTTCTTCCTCGACTTTGAAACGCAGTCCCCCTACCCGGTAGGCGTCGTGGACCCCGATGAGATAGTCCGAGTCAAACAGCCGGGCGTCCTGCGGTACGACTCCTGCTCTTTTATCCCGCTCCAAGCGACGATCCATCAGCAGCCGTCCCCATCGATCAGGCGAGGAGTCCGATACGCACCCAAAGCAATTTCTCGCTGGATATTGCCTCCCTTCGTAAGGCTGAATCCGAGGGTCTAACGCAATCTGAGTGTGAACGGTTTGAAGAACAGTCCGCGCGTACTCGAACTCCATACGCTCGGATCCTGCCAATCTGCGGGAATGAAGGGTTCCAAGCAGTACGGGTGCTGTTTCATTCCAGTCTGCGTAGACGAAAATCCTTTCAGGCATCGTCTTCCCCTAGAAGCTTCTTGGCCAGTTCAGAGCTTGTGTGGCTTCGGCTGTAAGCGGTTGCCGATGCGGGACTATTCTCTTTTGCTGAGACGCTGAGCAAATTGTCCCCATGGACCTGAGGCAGCTCTACTTTTGGCTTAATGTGCTCGGCTGTAAAACGCCCTTTCAATTCAGCATCTTGCAGATCACGACCTAACTCATCCGTGCGTGCGAGCAATTCAAGGTCCTTCTCCAACCCCAAAGCTACCAATACCGAAACGTAAGCCCCTATGGTCACAGCAGGACTGCCACTTTCCAGCGCCCTCAACGTAGGGGCGCTCATGCCCGCACGGGCAGCCATTTGCGTTGCGGTAATCTTACGACGCTTACGAGCCAGCTCGATCCGTTCGCCAAGCTGGCGCAGGAGCTGCTCAGCGGATGGCATGAGGGGTGCTGTTTTTTTGGGCATGGCAGTATTTTTTCAATTTCTTTGAGAATTTGTAAAAATACTAGCACATAGATGTTTGATTTCGACCTCAAACAACATAACTAGAAATTATTTTTTCATATTAACCAAAGAATCGAAAAAATACTTTCAAATCAAGTTTTCGTTTCTCAGGGGGATCAGCGCAGATGTAAGGTCGGGTTCTGTTCAGCTATTTGACAAAGGACCAGCCATGCGTAGGAAGGATGCGGCTTGGACGAATGAGCGGGTTTAGCAGCGCTAAACCCGAACAGATTCACTACGTAGGATCACCAAGAAACCTAGCTCTTGGTGGACGAATCACTCCACCGTCACAGACTTCGCCAGGTTCCGCGGCTGGTCCACGTCAGTGCCCTTGAGCACCGCCACGTAGTACGACAGCAGCTGCAGCGGGAGGGTGTAGAGGATCGGCGAGAGGATGTCGTGGATGTGCGGCATATGCACCACGTGGGTGCCTTCGCCGTTGGTCATGCCGGCTTTCTCGTCGGCGAAGACGATCAACTGGCCGCCACGGGCGCGCACCTCCTGCAGGTTCGACTTGAGCTTTTCCAGCAGCTCATTGTTCGGCGCCACGGTGACCACCGGCATGTCGTTGTCCACCAGGGCCAACGGGCCGTGCTTGAGCTCACCGGCCGGGTAGGCTTCGGCGTGGATATAGGAAATTTCCTTGAGCTTGAGGGCGCCTTCCATTGCCACTGGAAATTGCGCGCCACGACCGAGGAACAGGGTGTGGTTCTTCTCGGCGAACAGCTCGGCGATTTTCTCAACGGTGCTGTCCATCGCCAGCGCCTCACCCAGACGGGCCGGCAGGCGACGCAGTTCTTCCACCAGCTTGGCTTCGACGCCTTCGCCCAGCGTCCCGCGCACCTGACCCAGGGACAGGGTCAGCAACAGCAGGCCCACCAGTTGCGTGGTGAATGCCTTGGTCGACGCTACGCCGATCTCGCGACCGGCCTGGGTCAGCAGGGTCAGGTCGGATTCACGCACCAGGGAGCTGATGCCGACGTTGCAGATCGCCAAACTGGCCAGGAAACCCAGCTCCTTGGCATTGCGCAGGGCCGCCAGGGTGTCAGCGGTCTCGCCGGACTGGGAAATGGTGACGAACAGCGTGTCAGGCTGCACCACCACCTTGCGGTAGCGGAACTCGCTCGCTACTTCGACCTGGCACGGGATCCCTGCCAGTTCTTCCAGCCAGTAACGAGCGATCATGCCGGCGTGATAGCTGGTGCCGCAAGCGACGATCTGTACATTGCGGACCTTGGCGAACAACTCGGCCGCCTGTGGGCCGAACGCCTGGACGAGCACCTGGTGCTGACTCATGCGGCCTTCCAGGGTGCGCTGCACCACGGCCGGTTGCTCGTGGATTTCCTTGAGCATGAAGTGACGGAACTCGCCCTTGTCGGCGGCCTCGGCCCCGTCGCGATACTGCACGGTCTCGCGCTCCACGGCTTTGCCGTCGATGTCCCAGATCTGCACGCTGTCACGACGGATGTCGGCGATGTCGCCTTCTTCCAGGTACATGAAGCGGTCGGTGACCTGACGCAGCGCCAACTGGTCAGAAGCCAGGAAGTTTTCCCCCAGGCCCAGGCCGATCACCAATGGGCTGCCGCTGCGGGCCGCCACCAGGCGGTCAGGCTGTTTCGCACTGATGACTGCCAGGCCATAGGCACCGTGCAGTTCCTTGACCGTGGCCTTGAGGGCTACGGTCAGGTCCGTCAGTTCCTTGAGCTTATGGTTGAGCAGGTGGGCGATGACTTCAGTGTCAGTGTCCGAGGTGAACACGTAGCCAAGTGCCTTGAGCTGTTCACGCAAGGCTTCGTGGTTTTCGATGATGCCGTTGTGCACCACCGCCAGGCCATCGGAGAACATCGGGTGCGCGTTGCGCTCGCACGGCGCGCCATGGGTAGCCCAACGGGTGTGGGCAATACCCAGGCGCCCGACCAGCGGCTGGGCGTCCAGGGCTTGTTCCAGTTCGCTGACCTTGCCGGGACGACGCGCACGCTCAAGCGTCTGATCATGGGTGTACACCGCCACGCCGGCGCTATCATAGCCGCGGTATTCCAAGCGTTTGAGGCCTTCGAGCAAAATGGCAGTGATGTTGCGTTCAGCAACGGCGCCGACAATTCCACACATGCTATTTCTCCTGGCTGACAGGCGCGCAGATCACGGTAATGCCGCGGGCCTGGATCTGATCGCGGGCCTCTACGGGCAGGCGATCATCGGTAATGAGGGTGTGGACGCTGCTCCACGGCAGTTCCAGGTTGGGAATCTTGCGGCCGATCTTGTCGGCCTCCACCATCACGATCACTTCACGGGCAACCTCGGCCATGACACGGCTCAGGCCCAGCAGTTCGTTGAAGGTGGTAGTGCCTCGAACCAGATCGATGCCGTCGGCACCGATGAACAACTGGTCGAAATCGTAGGAACGCAGAACCTGCTCGGCCACTTGGCCCTGGAACGACTCGGAATGCGGATCCCAGGTGCCACCGGTCATCAACAGCACCGGCTCGTGTTCCAGTTCGCTCAGCGCACTGGCGACGTGCAGGGAATTGGTCATCACCACCAAACCCGGCTGCTGGCCGAGTTGAGGAATCATCGCTGCCGTGGTGCTGCCGCTATCAATAATGATCCGCGCATGCTCGCGGATCCGCTTCACTGCGGCCCGGGCAATGGCCTGTTTGTACTTGGAGACGGTTTGTCCGTTATCGGCCACCAGCTCTTGGGGCATCGGAACCGCGCCACCGTAACGGCGCAGCAGCAAACCATTGCTTTCCAGGGCGGCGAGATCCTTTCGAATCGTAACTTCCGAGGTTTCGAAGCGCTTGGCGAGTTCATCCACACTGACTTCACCCTGCTCCTGAAGCAAGGCAAGAATGCTATGGCGACGCTGTGGCGTATTGCGCTTTGACATGGCGACTTAAGTTTCAATTCGAAAGATAACGTAAGTAATCAAAACCTATTGCAGCGGGATCGTCAAGGCGGGGGGAGAAAAATTCAGAAACGAGACGGTTGAAGGATGTCACCTATCCCAAGTGGGAGCGAGCCTGCTCGCGATGAGGGCGACACAGTCGACATCACCATCAACAGACCCACCGCTAACGCGAGCAGGCTCGCTCCCACAGAAGAGGTTGTGGATAACTTAAGGCTTCTTGATTTTCTCCGGACGCTTCCAGCCGTCGATGTTGCGCTGGCGGGCGCGTCCGACGGCCAGCTGTCCGTTATCCACATTTTGCGTAACGGTTGAACCTGCTGCCGTGGTTGCACCGCTGGAGATATCCACAGGCGCCACCAACGAGTTGTTGGAACCAATGAACACATCCTCACCCAACACGGTTTTCCACTTGTTGGCGCCATCGTAATTGCAGGTAATGGTCCCGGCGCCGATGTTGGTGCGGGCCCCGACTTCGGCGTCCCCCAGATAAGTCAAGTGACCGGCCTTGGCGCCCTCACCCAGGTGGGCATTTTTGAGTTCAACGAAGTTACCCACATGGGCGCGAGCCTCCAGCACCGAACCGGGACGCAGGCGGGCGAACGGACCGGCATCGCTGCCCTCGCCCATGATCGCGCCTTCAAGGTGACTGTTGGCCTTGATCACCACGCCCTTGCGCAGGGTGCTGTTTTTGATCACGCAGTTCGGGCCGATAACCACATCATCTTCAATGACAACCTTGCCTTCGAGGATGACGTTGATGTCGATGACCACATCGCGGCCCACGCTGACTTCGCCGCGCACATCGAAACGGGCCGGGTCGCGCAGCGTCACGCCTTGCGCCATCAGACGGCGGGCGGCGCGCAGTTGATAGTGGCGCTCCAGTTCGGCCAGTTGCTTGCGGTCATTGGCACCCTGCACTTCCATCGAGTCCAACGGCTGCTCGGTGGCGACCACCAGCCCATCAGCGACCGCCATGGCGATCACATCGGTCAGGTAGTACTCGCCCTGGGCATTGTTGTTCGACAGGCGGCTCATCCAGTCACCCAGGCGCGCGGCCGGTACAGCGAGTATCCCGGTGTTGCCCTCGGTGATGGCCCGCTGGGCTTCGTTGGCGTCCTTCTGCTCGACGATGGCGACCACCTGACCTTCGGCGTTGCGCACGATGCGGCCATAACCGGTGGGGTCATCCAGCTCGACGGTCAATAGACCCAACTGCTCTGGCGCGGCATGCTTGAGCAGGCGCTGCAAGGTGTCGACTTCAATCAGCGGAACGTCGCCGTAGAGAATCAGCACCGTGTCGGCAGTAATGAATGGCACGGCTTGGGCCACGGCGTGGCCAGTCCCCAGCTGTTTGTCTTGCAGGACGAAGTTCAGGTCATCGGCTGCCAGGCGCTCACGTACCGCGTCAGCGCCGTGGCCGATCACCACGTGAATGCGCTGTGGATCAAGTTGCCGGGCGCTGTGGATAACATGGCCGAGCATGGAGTTACCGGCTACCGGGTGCAATACCTTGGGCAGCGCGGAACGCATGCGGGTGCCTTGACCGGCCGCGAGGATAACGATTTCGAGAGACATGACTGGCTACCAATCCTGGGTGGTCAGCGGCTGTGACCAGATGATGAATGTCGGGAAAAGAAAAAGGGTAGCCGAGGCTACCCTTTTTAATCAATCGCACAGAAAGCAGACGGCTTAGCCGCCGAACTTCTTGCGGATCTGCTGGACGGTGCGCAGCTGGGCTGCGGCCTCGGCCAGACGTGCAGCAGCGGAACCGTAGTCGAAGTCTGCGCCTTTTTCGTGCAGGGCCTTCTCGGCAGCCTTGACGGCTTCCTGAGCGGAGGCTTCGTCCAGGTCGGCAGCACGTTGCACGGTGTCGGCAAGGACCTTGACCATGTTCGGCTGAACCTCGAGGAAACCACCGGAGATGTAGAACACCTCCTTTTCCCCGCCCTGCTTGGTCAGACTAATCGGACCTGGCTTCAAGCTGGTGATCAGCGGTGCGTGCCCCAGAGCGATACCAAGATCCCCCAGCTCACCATGCGCAACCACAAACTCGACCAGACCGGAGAAGATTTCCCCTTCCGCGCTGACGATATCGCAATGGACTGTCATAGCCATCTGATTGCCTCAACCTAAATTAGCGCCCGTTGCCGGGCGCCGGGATTACAGTTTCTTGGCTTTCTCGATCGCTTCTT